>Ga0155080_145_pt1 | contig 197115 bp, 206 predicted proteins | sample RifCSPhighO2_01_FD_106048 | JGI IMG/M metagenome (GOLD analysis project Ga0155080, IMG submission 106048) | Phenylobacterium sp. RIFCSPHIGHO2_01_FULL_69_31 | reverse complement strand
CAGGGCCTGCGCTTCGCGATCCGCGAAGGCGGCCGGACCGTCGGCTCGGGCGTGGTCTCCAGGATCATCAAGTAGGCCCAACGCCTACCCGACCATCCAAATACCAGGGGCCGCCGGACACCATCCGGCGGCCCCTTCTGCTTGGGGCCATGACAAGCGTGTCATGACTGCGAATTAAGCTGCCCCTGCCGGCCCCGCCGACTAGCTTCCGCATCAACGCTTTCGACTTTGGGAGAGAGGACGATGCGCCTTCAAACCACCCTTCTGGCCGCCGTAGCCGCCTTCGCGGCCGCGGCCGCCCAGGCCGCCTCGATCGAGGTCAAGGACGCCGCCGCGCGGGTGACCGTGGTCCCTGAGGACCGCTCGGACATCAAGGTCGAGATCGTCTCCACCAACCCGCGTCTACCCATCACCGTCCGCACCCTGGCCGGCCGCACGATCGTGGACGGCGACCTGGAGCGCAGGATCCGCAGCTGCCGCGGCGCGGGCGACAAAGCCTCCGTCGAGGTCCGCGACCGGGGGAGCTTCGCCTATGCGGACCTGCCTCAGGTGGTGATCCACACTCCCCGGGATGTGCAGATCGATACCGGCGGCGCGGTGTTCGGGGCCGTGGGCCGCTCGGCCAGCCTCAACCTGGGCAATTCCGGCTGCGGCGATTGGACCGTCGCCAACGTCGCGGGCGAGGCGAAGGTGAGCCAGGCGGGCTCCGGCGACACCCGCATGGGCTCGACAGGCTCGCTCCGGGTGCGCCTGGCGGGCTCGGGCGACGTGGCCGCGGCCGACGTCAAGGGCGGCCTGGACATCAGCATCGCCGGCTCGGGCTCGGCCCACGTCAAATCCATCGCCGGGCCGCTGGAGGTCTCGGTGGCCGGCTCGGGCGACGTGGACGTCCTGGGCGGGCGGGCGACGACCATGAAGGTGTCGATCGCCGGCTCGGGCGACGTCGACTTCCGCGGGACCGCCGACAGCCTCAAGGTGCGCATCGCCGGCTCCGGCGACGTCCACGCTGGGCAGGTGCGAGGCGAGGTCTCCAAGACCATCATGGGCTCGGGCTCGATCCGCATCGGCGACTGACGCTGCGCCACGGCTCGCCCCTTGACGGGGGCGAGTCGCATAGGTATTACCGCGCCTCCTGTTGGACCGGCTGTGTGCTTCAAAGCGATTTGAGGCGCAGACGCGGCCCGCGGAACGGCTCGAGACAGTGCTTAAATCAAGCGTTTCGGGAGTAGGCCCTCGCGGGTTCGCGCGGGCCTAAGTCGTTTGTGCGGACTTTCGCGTACGGACTCTCATCTGAGGGTTCGGGCTGGTCTTTGAAATGGTCGAGATCACGCGGGCGCCCGCCGTCTGTAGGGAAACGTAAGAGCGATATGGCTCAAAACATTCGCATCAGGCTCAAAGCCTTCGATCACCGCGTGCTGGACCATTCCACCCGCGAGATCGTGAACACGGCCAAGAGGACCGGCGCCGCTGTGCGTGGCCCGATCCCGCTGCCGACGCGCATCGAGAAGTTCACCGTCAACCGTTCGCCGCACATCGACAAGAAGTCGCGCGAGCAGTTCGAAATCCGCACGCACAAGCGCGTGCTCGATATCGTCGACCCCACCCCGCAGACCGTGGACGCGCTGATGAAGCTCGACCTGTCCGCCGGCGTGGACGTCGAGATCAAGCTCTAAGGGGATTGATCCGATGCGAACCGGCGTAATCGCCAAGAAACTGGGTATGGCTCGCTTCTTCGATGAAGCCGGCGCCCACGTGCCCGTGACGGTCCTCAGCCTCGAAGGCTGCCAGGTCGTCGCCCATCGCACCAAGGACAAGGACGGCTACGTGGCCCTCCAGCTTGGCGCGGGTTCCAAGAAGCCGAAGAACACCACGAAGGCGCTGCGCGGCCACTTCGCCAAGGGCGAGGTCGAGCCGAAGCACAAGCTGGTCGAGTTCAAGGTCTCGGAAGACGCCCTCATCGACGTGGGCGCGGAGATCACCGCCGACCATTACGTGCCGGGCCAGAAGATCGACATCACCGGCACCACGGTGGGTAAGGGCTTCGCCGGCGCCATGAAGCGCTGGAACTTCGGCGGCCTGCGCGCCACCCACGGCGTGTCCGTCTCGCACCGCTCGCACGGCTCGACGGGTAACCGCCAGGATCCGGGCCGTACCTTCCCGGGCAAGAAGATGGCCGGTCACCTCGGCCAGGAAACCGTCACCACCCTCAACCTGACCGTCTGGCGCGTGGACGCCGAGCGCGGCCTGATCCTGGTCAAGGGCGCCGTCCCGGGCTCGGAAGGCTCGTTCGTGAAGATCCGCGATGCGGTGAAGTCGGCCCTGCCGGCCGACGCGCCGAAGCCGGGCGCCTTCAAGTCCTCGGGTCAGCCGACCCCGGCCCAGGCCGCCGCGGAAACGCCGGCCGAGGAGTCGGTGGCCGACGCCCCGGTTGAGACGACCGAAGCTGGGGATCAAGCGTAATGAAACTCGACGTCATCAAGCTGGACGGCGGGAAGGGCGGCTCGATCGAGCTGGCCGACGATATCTTCGGCATCGAAGAGATCCGCGGCGACATCCTGCAGCGCGTGGTCACCTGGCAGCTGGCTAAGCGCCGGTCGGGCAACCACAAGATCCAGGTCCGCAACGAGGTCTCCCGCACCTCGAAGAAGATGTACAAGCAGAAGGGCACCGGCGGCGCCCGTCACGGCTCGCGCCGGGCGGCCCAGTTCGTCGGCGGCGCCAAGGCCCACGGTCCCGTGGTCCGCAGCCACGCCTTCGACCTGCCCAAGAAGGTCCGCGCCCTGGCCCTGCGCCATGCGCTGTCCGCCAAGGCCAAGGACGGTTCGCTGATCGTCCTGGACTCGGTCTCGCTGAAGGACGCCAAGACGGCCGCGCTGCGCGACCAGCTGGGCAAGATCGGCGTGACGCATGCGCTGGTGATCGCCGGCGCCGAGGTGGACAAGAACTTCGGCCTGGCCGCCCGCAACATCCCGAACGTGGATGTGCTGCCGAACGCCGGCCTGAACGTCTACGACGTGCTGCGTCGCCGCACCTTGGTCCTGACCAAGGACGCGGTCGAGGCGATCCAGGCGCGCTTCCAGCCTAAGGAGGCCGCGTGATGGCCGTGGAACCCACCGTTCGTCACTACGACACCATCCTGTCTCCGATCATCACGGAAAAGGCCACGCTGCTCTCGGAGCAGAACAAGGTCGTCTTCCGCGTGGCCGGCGACGCTTCCAAGGACGAGATCGCCGCTGCGGTCGAGGCGCTGTTCAAGGTCAACGTCACGAAGGTCAACACGATCAACGTGAAGGGCAAGACCAAGCGGTTCCGCGGCATCATGGGCAAGCGCTCGGACGTCAAGAAAGCGATCGTGACGCTGGCCGAAGGCCAGTCGATCGACATCACTACGGGGCTCTGATCCGATGGCCTTGAAGCAATTCAATCCCACGTCGCCGGGCCGCCGTCAGCTGGTCCTGGTCGACAAGTCCGAGCTCCACAAGGGCGGTCCGGAAAAGCGTCTGGTCGAAGGCCTGACGAAGTCGGGCGGCCGTGGCGGCAACGGCCGCGTCGCGGTCCGCTTCCGCGGCGGCGGCGCCAAGCGCCTGTACCGCATCGTGGATTTCAAGCGCCGGAAGTTCGACGTCCCCGCGACGGTCGAGCGCCTGGAGTACGACCCGAACCGTTCGGCCTTCATCGCCCTGGTGAAGTACGCCGACGGCGAGCTGGCCTACATCCTGGCCCCGCAGCGCCTGAAGGCCGGCGACCAGGTGATCGCCGCCGAGAAGGCCGACGTGAAGCCGGGCAACGCCATGCCGCTGCGCGGCATGCCGATCGGCACGATCATCCACAACGTCGAGCTGAAGCCCCTGAAGGGCGGCCAGATCGCCCGTTCGGCTGGCGCCTACGCTCAGCTGGTCGGCCGTGACGCCGGCTATGCCCAGATCCGCCTGAACTCGGGCGAGCTGCGCATGGTCATGGACAGCTGCATGGCCACGGTGGGCGCGGTCTCGAACCCCGACCACATGAACGAGAACCTCGGCAAGGCCGGGCGTTCGCGTCACAAGGGTCGCCGTCCGCACGTCCGCGGCGTCGCGATGAACCCGATCGACCACCCGCACGGCGGCGGTGAAGGCCGCACCTCCGGCGGTCGCCACCCGGTGACCCCGTGGGGCAAGCCGACGAAGGGCCGCAAGACCCGCAAGAACAAGGCGACGGACAAGTTCATCATCCGTTCGCGTCACGCTCGGAAGGCTCGCTAAGCCATGACCCGTTCCGTCTGGAAAGGCCCGTTCGTCGACGGGTATCTGCTGAAGAAGGCCGAAGCGCTGCAGGCGTCCGGCCGCAAGGACGTGATCAAGACCTGGTCGCGCCGCTCGACCATCATGCCCCAGTTCGTGGGCCTGACGTTCGGCGTGCACAACGGCCAGAAGCACGTCCCCGTGCTCGTCTCGGAAGACATGGTCGGCATGAAGCTGGGCGAGTTCGCGCCCACCCGCTTCTTCCCCGGTCACGCGGCCGACAAGAAGGCCAAGAGGAAGTAAGATGAGCAAGCAAGCCAAGGCTCGCCGTTACACGGAGGCCGAAGCGGTGGCCAAGGTGCGGACTATCCGCATCAGCCCCCGCAAGCTCAACCTCGTGGCCCAGTCCATCCGCGGCCTGAAGGTGCAGCGCGCCCTGAACGAGCTGGAATTCAGCTCGCGCCGGATCGCCGCCGATGTGCGCAAGGCGCTCTACTCGGCGATCTCCAACGCCGAGAACAACCACAACCTCGACATCGACTCGCTGGTCGTCGCCGAGGCCTATGTGGGCAAGAACCTCGTGATGAAGCGCTTCCATGCCCGCGCCCGCGGTCGTGCGTCGCGCGTCGAGAAGCCGTTCAGCGAGATCACGATCGTGGTCCGCGAAGTGGGTGAGGCCGCCTAATGGGTCAGAAGATCAATCCGGTCGGGCTTCGCCTCGGCATCAACCGCACCTGGGACAGCCGCTGGTTCGCCGACGGCCCCGAGTACGGCCGCCTGCTGCACGAAGACATCAAGGTCCGCCGCGCGCTGAAGAAGCGCCTGTACCAGGCCGGTGTCTCGCGCATCATCATCGAGCGCCCGCACAAGAAGTGCCGCATCACCATCTATGCCGCGCGCCCTGGCGTGATCATCGGCAAGAAGGGCGCGGACATCGACAAGCTGCGCAAGGACATCGCCTCCATGACGGACGGCGAGGTTCACCTGAACATCGTCGAAATCCGCAAGCCGGAGACCGACGCCCAGCTGGTGGCCGAGAACATCGCCCAGCAGCTCGAGCGCCGGGTCGCCTTCCGCCGCGCCATGAAGCGTTCGATGCAGTCGGCCATGCGCCTCGGCGCCAAGGGCGTCCGCATCAACGTCTCGGGCCGCCTGGGCGGCGCCGAAATCGCGCGGATGGAGTGGTATCGCGAAGGCCGCGTGCCGCTGCACACCCTGCGCGCCGACGTGGACTACGGCTTCACCGAAGCCAAGACCACCTACGGCATCATCGGTGTGAAGGTGTGGGTCTTCAAGGGCGAGGTCCTGGACCACGACCCGATGGCCCTCGACAAGCGCCTGGCCAGCGAAAGCGGTCCGGCTGGTGAGGGTGGTGGCCGCGAGCGCGGCGATCGTCCCGACCGCGGCCCCCGCCGCGATCGCCGCGAACCGGCGAACGCCTAAGGATCCGAAGAGATGCTGTCTCCGAAGAAGACCAAGTACCGCAAGCAGTTCAAGGGCCGCATCCACGGCCTGGCCAAGGGCGGTTTCACCCTGAACTTCGGCTCCTACGGCCTGAAGTCGGTGGAACCCGAGCGCGTCACGGCGCGGCAGATCGAGGCGGCCCGCCGCGCGATCACCCGCCAGATGAAGCGCCAGGGCCGGGTGTGGATCCGGATCTATCCGGACGTTCCCGTGACCGGCAAGCCGGCCGAAGTCCGGATGGGCAAGGGCAAGGGCGCGGTGGAGTTCTGGGCCGCCCGGGTTCACCCCGGCCGGATCATGTTTGAAATCGACGGCGTGCCGGACGATGTGGCCCGTGAAGCCCTGCGCCTCGGCGCGGCGAAGCTTCCGGTGAAGACCCGCATCGTGACGCGGATCGACGCCCCGGTCGCGGAGCACGCGTGATGAAGATCGACGAAATCCGGGGTCTGACCCCCGACCAGCTGGCCGACCAGCTCGTCTCCCTCAAGAAGGAGCAGTTCAACCTGCGCTTCCAGAAGGCGACCGGCCAGATCGAGAAGACCCACCGCGTGGACGAGGTGCGCAAGGATATCGCGCGCATCAAGACCGTCCTGCGCGCGAAGCAGGCCCAGGCCTGAGGAGAACCGACAGATGCCGAAGCGAATTCTCGAGGGCGTGGTCGTCTCCGACAAGGGCGACAAGACGGTCGTGGTGAAGGTCGAACGGACCTTCCTGCACCCGGTGCTGAAGAAGACCGTCCGCCGGTCCAAGAAGTACCACGCCCATGACGAGGCCAATGCCTACAAGTCCGGCGAAGGCGTCCGCATCATCGAATGCGCGCCCAAGTCCAAGACCAAAACCTGGGAAGTGCTGCCTAAGGGCGGCGCGGCCCAAGAAGCCTAAGGATCTGAACCCATGATCCAGATGCAAACTAACCTGGACGTCGCCGACAATTCCGGCGCCCGCCGGGTCATGTGCATCAAGGTGCTGGGCGGCGCGAAGCGCCGTTACGCCAGCGTCGGTGACAAGATCGTCGTCTCCGTGAAGGAGGCGATCCCGCGCGGCCGCGTGAAGAAGGGCGATGTGCTGCAGGCAATCGTCGTCCGCACGAGCCAGGCCATCAAGCGCAAGGACGGTTCGGTGATCCGGTTCGACAAGAACGCCGCCGTCATCGTCAACAAGTCGTCCGAGCCGATCGGCACGCGGATCTTTGGCCCGGTTCCCCGTGAACTGCGCGCCAAGAACCACATGAAGATCATCTCGCTCGCTCCCGAGGTGCTGTGATGGCTGCGAAGATCAAGAAGGGGGACCAAGTCATGGTCCTCACCGGCAAGGACAAGGGCCGTCAGGGTGCCGTCCTGAAGGTGCTCCCGCAGGAGCAGCGCGTCGTGGTGCAGGGCCTGAACATGGTCCAGCGTCATACCCGTCCGTCCCAGTTGGATCCCCAAGGCGGGATCAAGCACAAGGAAGCGTCGATCCACCTGTCGAACGTGGCCGTGGTCGATTCCGCCGGCAAGCCGACCCGCGTCGGCTTCAAGGTGGAAGGCGACAAGAAGGTCCGTATCGCCAAGACGACCGGCGAGGTGATCAATGGCTGATCAAGCTTACGAACCGCGGCTCAAGTCCGAGTACCGCTCGCGCATCCGTGCCAAGCTGAAGGAAAAGTTCGGCTACACGAACGAGATGCAGATCCCGAAGCTCGAGAAGATCGTGATCAACATGGGCGTGGGCGAAGCTGTCGCCGACTCCAAGAAGATCAACTCGGCGATGGCTGACCTGGCGAAGATCGCCGGCCAGAAGCCGGTGGCCACCAAGGCCCGTACGTCGATCGCCGGCTTCAAGCTGCGCGAAGGCATGACGGTGGGCTGCAAGGTGACCCTCCGCAAGGACCAGATGTACGAGTTCCTGGACCGTCTGATCACCATCGCGCTGCCGCGCGTGAAGGACTTCCGGGGCCTGAAGCCCACGTCCTTCGACGGCCGCGGCAACTACGCCATGGGTCTGAAGGAGCACATCGTGTTCCCGGAGATCAACTACGACCAGATCGACCAGATCTGGGGCATGGACATCATCGTCACCACGACTGCGAAGACCGACGACGAAGCCCGTGAGCTTCTTCGGGAATTCCAGTTCCCGTTCGTCCAAGCGCAAGCTTAAGCGGCGGGAAGGATAAAGACACATGGCCAAGAAAAGCGCTGTCAATCGCAACGAACGGGTCAAGCAACTCGTGAAGCAGCACGCCGCCAAGCGCGCCGCGCTGAAGGCGGTTGCGAACAACGAAAGCCTGCCGCTGGAGGAGCGTTTCGACGCCCGCCTCAAGCTGGCCGAGCTGCCGCGCAACTCGTCGAAGACCCGGATTCGCAACCGCTGCGAAGTGACCGGTCGCCCGCGTGCGTACTATCGCAAGCTGAAGATGAGCCGGATCTCCCTGCGCGACCTCGGGTCCGCTGGGCTGATCCCCGGCCTCGTCAAGTCGAGCTGGTAAGGGGAGGGTCGAATGGTCAATGACCCCATCGGCGATCTGATCGCCCGCATCAAGAACGCCGCCCAGCGCGGTCGCAACAAGCTGTCGACCCCGGCGTCGAAGATGCGCGCGCGCGTCCTCGACGTGCTGCTCGATGAAGGCTACATCCGCGGCTACCACCTGGTGGAAAAGCCCGGCGCCTTCCCCGAGTTCGAGATCGAGCTGAAGTACTTTGACGGCACGCCCGTCATCGTCGAGATCAGCCGCGTCTCCAAGCCCGGCCGTCGCGTCTATTCGTCGATCAAGGACCTGAAGCCGGTGAAGAACGGCCTCGGGATCTCGATCCTGTCGACGCCGAAGGGCGTCATGTCGGACACCGCGGCCCGCGAGGCCAACGTGGGCGGCGAAGTGCTCTGCCGGGTCTACTAAGATGTCTCGTATCGGAAAGAAGGCGGTCGCCGTTCCCAGCGGGGTCACGGTGACCATCGACGGCCAGACGGTCACGGTGAAAGGCCCCAAGGGCCAGCTCGCCTGGACGGTCGCCGAAGAGATCGAGGTCAAGCAGGAGGGCGGGGAAATCACGCTCTCCAAGCGCCAGGAAACCACCCGCGCGCAAGCGATGTGGGGTCTCTCGCGCACGCTGGTCAACAACATGGTCGTGGGCGTGACCCAGGGCTATGAGCAGACCCTCGAGCTGGTCGGCGTCGGCTACCGCGCGGCGATGAAGGGCCAGGCGCTCTCCATGCAGCTCGGCTTCAGCCACGACGTGGACATCCCGCCGCCGGCGGGCATCTCGTTCGCCGTGCCGAAGCAGACCGAGATCAAGATCTCGGGCATCGACAAGCAGATGGTCGGCGAAACCGCCGCCCGGATCCGCCGCATCCGTCCGCCGGAGCCCTACAAGGGCAAGGGCGTGCGCTATCAGGGCGAGACGGTCCGGCGCAAGGAAGGCAAGAAGAAGTAAGCCATGGCCCTTTCTCCCCGCGAATCCACCCAGCGCCGCGCCCAGCGCGTCCGCACCCGGCTCCGCAAGGTGGCCAATGGCCGCCCGCGCCTGTCGGTCTTCCGCTCGGCCAAGAATATCTACGCCCAGATCATCGACGATGAGAACGGCGTGACGCTCGCGGCCGCTTCCTCGCTGGAAGGCGAGAAGGCCAAGGCGAAGGGCTCGGACAAGGACGCCGCCGCCAAGGTCGGCGCCCTCGTGGCCCAGCGCGCGATCGAAAAGGGCGTCAAGGACGTCGTCTTCGATCGGGGCGGCTACCTGTACCACGGCCGGGTGAAGGCCCTGGCGGACGCCGCGCGCGAAGCCGGCCTGAATTTCTAAGGAACGATCATGGCTCGCAGAGACGAACAGCGCGGCGGCGATCGTCGCAATCGGAACGAAGAAGAGCGCGACAGCGAAATCGTCGAGAAGCTGGTGCACATCAACCGCGTCGCGGCCACCGTGAAGGGCGGCCGCCGGTTCTCCTTCGCCGCCCTCATGGTTGTGGGCGACCAGAAGGGCCGCGTGGGCTTCGGTCACGGCAAGGCGCGCGAAGTGCCGGAAGCCATCCGCAAGGCGACCGAAGAAGCCAAGAAGTCGATGATCCGCGTTCCGCTGCGCGAGAGCCGCACCCTGCACCACGACGGCAACGGCCGCTGGGGCGCGGGCAAGGTCATGGTTCGCGCGGCGCCTCCCGGCACCGGCGTCATCGCCGGCGGTCCGATGCGGGCCGTTCTCGAAACCCTGGGCGTCCAGGACGTCGTCGGCAAGTCGGTCGGCTCGTCCAACCCCTACAACATGGTGCGCGCGACGTTCGAAGCGCTGAAGGCCCAATCCTCGCCCCGCCAAGTGGCGGCCAAGCGCGGCAAGAAGGTCTCCGACGTGATCGGCCGCCGTGCGGACGGCGCCTCGGCCGCGCAGCCGGCCGCCGACGCGGAAGGTTAATCACATGGCCAAAGTCACCGTTCGCCAGACCGGCAGCCCGATCCGCCGGACCAAGGACCAGCGCGCGACCCTCGCGGGCCTGGGCCTGAACAAGGTGGGCCGGGTCTCCACGCTCGAGGACACCCCCTCGGTGCGCGGCATGATCGCCAAGGTCCATCACCTGATCGAGGTCGTCGAGGGCTAAGCTCCGCGACTTCCGGGGCCCTTCGGGGCCCCTTCGGCCTTTCTGGGCCACTGTCTTCAACGCCGAGTCCGGCCAGCGCCGGGCGCCAGATCTCCAAGGAGAGGCACATATGACCAAGCTGAACGAACTCGCTCCGCGCGAAGGCTCCACCAAGGGGCGCATGCGCGTCGGCCGCGGCCCGGGCTCGGGCAAGGGCAAGACCGCCGGTCGCGGCGTGAAGGGCCAGAAGGCGCGTACCGGCGTCTCGATCGCCGGCTTCGAAGGCGGCCAGATGCCGCTGCACATGCGCATGCCCAAGCGCGGCTTCAACTCGCGTAACCGCAAGGACTTCGCCGAGGTGAACCTGTGGCGCATCGAGCAGGCGATCGCCGCCGGCAAGCTCGACGCCAAGGCCGCCATCGACGCCGACGCCCTGCTGAAGGCCGGCGTGATCCGCCGCGCCAAGGACGGCGTGAAGCTGCTGGGCGAGGGCGAGCTGACGTCGAAGCTCAACCTCACCGTCTATTCCGCCACCGCTGCGGCCCGCACGGCCGTCGAAAAGGCCGGCGGCTCGCTGACCACGACCAAGGTCGAAGCCAAGGCCGAAGAGGCCTAAGGCGTCCTGCGGCGACGCCGGCCTCGCTATCGGGGCCGGCGCGTCCTATCTCAGCAGGAATACGAGTCAGGGGATTTGCTGAATGGCTTCGGCCGCTGAACAGCTCGCCGCCAATCTGAACTTCGACGCCTTCCGCAAGGCGACCGAACTTCACAAGCGTATCTGGTTCACGCTCTGGGCGCTGATCGTCTATCGCCTGGGGACGTATATTCCGATCCCGGGGATCGATCCGGTCGCCTTCCAGCAGGCGTTCTCGGGCCAGGCCCAGGGCATCCTGGGCATGTTCAACATGTTCTCGGGCGGCGCCGTCGAGCGGATGGCCATCTTCGCCCTGAACGTGATGCCGTACATCTCGGCCTCGATCATCGTGCAACTGCTCGGAACGGTCTATCCGCCGTGGGAGAAGCTGCGGAAGGAAGGCGGCGAGGCGGGGCGCAAGACGCTCAACCAGTACACCCGCTACCTGACGGTCGCCCTGGCGGTGTTCCAGTCCTTCGGCATCGCCGCGGGCCTGTCGCAGAGCCCCGGCCTGGTCGAGAATCCCGGCGTCTTCTTCATCGTCTCGACGGTCGTCACCCTGACGGGCGGCACCATGTTCCTGATGTGGCTGGGCGAGCAGATCACCAGCCGCGGCGTCGGCAACGGCATCTCGCTGCTGATCTTCGCCGGTATCGTGGCCGTCCTGCCGCAGTACCTGTTCCAGGCGCTGGAGCTGACCCGCACGGGCTCGATGAACTCCGGCACGCTGTTCCTGATGCTGGTGCTGGTGATCGCCGTGACCGTGGCGATCGTCTTCATGGAGCGCTCGCAGCGCCGCCTGCTGGTGCAGTATCCCAAGCGCCAGGTGGGCAACCGCATGTTCGGCGGCGACACCTCGTTCCTGCCGCTGAAGATCAACACCTCCGGCGTGATCCCGCCGATCTTCGCCTCGTCGCTGCTGTTGCTGCCGGCGACCGTGATGGGCTTCGCCGCGACGGCGAACCTGCCGGAATGGCTGCAGTGGCTGCCGCTCGCGGTGGGCCAGCTCCAGCACGGCCAGCCGCTGTTCATGGTGCTCTACGGGGCCCTGATCATCTTCTTCTGCTTCTTCTACACGTCGGTCGTCTTCAACCCCGAGGACACGGCGGAGAACCTGCGCAAGTACGGCGGCTTCCTGCCGGGCATCCGTCCCGGCAAGCGGACGGCCGAGTACCTGGACTTCGTGCTGACCCGCCTGACCGTGATCGGCGCCGGCTACATCACCCTCGTGTGTCTGCTGCCCGAAGGCCTGATGCGGTTCACGGGGACGCAGTTCTACATGGGCGGCACCTCGCTGCTCATCGTCGTCAGCGTCACCATGGACACGGTGGCCCAGATCCAGTCCCACCTGCTGGCGCACCAGTACGAGGGGCTGATCAAGAAGTCGAAGCTGCGGGGCGGCCGGCGCTAGGGGCGGCCGCCTTGGGTGACGTTGCGGTACGGCGCCATCAAGAGCGCCGCGTGAGGGGATCGCTATGAACCTGATTCTGTTCGGGCCGCCGGCGGCGGGGAAGGGCACCCAGGCCAAGCGCCTGGTCGAGGGCCGCAACATGGTCCAGCTCTCCACGGGCGACATGCTGCGCGCGGCCATCGCGTCGGGTTCGGAGCTGGGCAAGCGCGTCGAGGGCATCATGCAGCGCGGCGAGCTGGTCTCGGACGAGATCGTCGTCGAGCTGATCGAGTCCCGGCTGCCCGAGGCCGAGGCCGCGGGCGGGGCCATCTTCGACGGCTTCCCCCGCACGCTTCCCCAGGCCGAAGCCCTGGACAAGATGCTGAAGGGCCGGGGGCGCCAGATCGACCTGGTGCTGCGGCTCAAGGTGGACGACGAGGCCCTGAAGCAGCGGATCGCCGGCCGCTTCGCCGAGTCGGGCCGCCCGGACGACAATCCCGAGAGCTTCGTGGTGCGGCTGAACGCCTACAACGCCAACACCGCGCCGCTGCTGCCGTACTACGAAGGGCAGGGGAAGCTGGTGGAAGTGGATGGCATGGGCGCGATCGAAACCGTCGCCGCCGCCATCGACGCCGCCCTGGACAAGCCCCGCGGCTGAACGCCCAGGCCGATTGCGGATCCAGCGCACTCATGCTTTCCTTGCTCGCGTCGGGCCTCAAATCCCGCGTGACGAACCCGTGCGGGGCTTCCACCCCCTTGCGCGTGCAGCATTTCGTTCACATTTGGGCGTTTCGGCCATTGACGGGGATACCCCGATCCATATAACGAAGCGCTTCCGCGAAAGAGCGCGAAGGACGCGCCGGCCTATGCCTATGGCAGCTAGGGGCCGGGGCGCCGTTTGCGCTTTTCTTGCGTGATCAGGAGATTACCTCACGTGGCCCGTATCGCTGGCGTCAACATTCCTACGAACAAGCGCGTCGTGATCGCGCTGCAGTACATCCATGGCATCGGCGAGGCGAAGGCCCGCGAGATCGTCAGCAAGGTCGGCATCGAAGACGCTCGCCGCGTCAATCAGCTGACCGACGCGGAAGTCCTGCAGATCCGCGAGACGATCGACCGCGACTACATGGTCGAAGGCGACCTGCGCCGCGAGACGGCGGTCAACATCAAGCGTCTGATGGACCTGGCCTGCTACCGCGGCCTGCGCCACCGCAAGGGCCTGCCGGTCCGCGGTCAGCGCACCCACACCAACGCCCGCACCCGCAAGGGTCCGGCCAAGCCGATCGCCGGCAAGAAGAAGTAAGAGAGCGGATCTCGATGGCCAAGGAACCGGCGCGCGTCAAACGCCGCGAGCGCAAGAACATCACGTCGGGCGTCGCCCACGTGAACGCCTCGTTCAACAACACCATGGTGACCATCACCGACGCCCAGGGGAACACGATCTCCTGGTCCAGCGCCGGCCTGATGGGCTTCAAGGGTTCGCGTAAGTCGACGCCCTACGCCGCGCAGATGGCGGCCGAGGACGCCGGCCGTAAGGCCGCCGAGCACGGCGTGCGCACGCTGGAAGTCAACGTCTCGGGCCCCGGCTCGGGCCGTGAGTCCGCGCTCCGCGCCCTGCAGGCGGTGGGTATGACGATCACCACCATCCGGGATGTGACGCCCATTCCGCACAACGGCTGCCGCCCGCCCAAGCGCCGGCGCGTCTAGCCGTTAGAGCTACTATTCCCTGACGCCGGTCCGCGGTTCTGCGGCCGGCGATCCTGCGTTTTCGAGGGACACACGTGATCGAACGAAACTGGAATGAACTAATCCGTCCCGAGAAGCCGCAAATCGAGACCGGCGCCGACGCCAGCCGCAAGGCGCGTCTGGTGGCCGAGCCCCTCGAACGCGGGTTCGGCGTGACCCTGGGCAACAGCCTGCGGCGCGTGCTTCTCTCCTCCCTGCAGGGCGCGGCCGTGACCGCGGTGCAGATCGATGGCGTGGTCCACGAGTTCTCCTCGCTGGAAGGCGTGCGTGAGGACGTCGTCGACATCGTCCTGAACATCAAGCAACTGGCGCTGCGCATGCACGCCGAGGGCCCGAAGCGGATGACGCTGCGCGCCACCGGCCCGGGCGCGGTGACCGCCGGCCAGATCGAAGCGCCGTCGGACATCGAGATCCTGAACCCCGACCACGTGCTCTGCACGCTGGACGACGGCGCCACCGTGCGCATGGAGTTCACGGTCCAGACCGGCAAGGGCTACGTCGCCGCCGAGTTCAACCGTCCCGAGGACGCCCCGATCGGCCTGATCGCCGTCGACGCCCTCTATTCGCCGGTCAAGCGCGTCGCCTATCGCGTCGAGCCCACCCGCCAGGGCCAGAGCCTCGACTACGACAAGCTCATCATGGAAGTGGAGACCAACGGCGCGGTCAGCCCGGTGGACGCGGTGGCCTACGCCGCCCGCATCCTCCAGGACCAGCTGCAGATCTTCATCACCTTCGAAGAGCCGAAGAAGAAGGTCGAGGGCGAGGCCAAGCCGGAACTGCCGTTCAACCCGGCGCTGCTGAAGAAGGTGGACGAGCTCGAGCTGTCCGTCCGTTCGGCCAACTGCCTGAAGAACGACAACATCGTCTACATCGGCGACCTGATCCAGAAGACCGAGGCGGAGATGCTCCGCACCCCGAACTTCGGCCGCAAGTCGCTGAACGAGATCAAGGAAGTTCTCGCCGGGATGGGCCTCCACCTCGGCATGGACGTGCCGAACTGGCCGCCCGAGAACATCGAAGAGCTCGCGAAGAAGTTCGAAGACCAGATGTAGGACCCTTTCGCGCCGACTCCGGGACCGCTTCGGCGGTCCGGGCCCGACGAAGCCGCAACAGCGGTGGAGGGCCCCGGCGTTTCGTAGTGACCCAGGCGGGAGCAGGCTGGGACTTGGTCAGGTAGGACGCCTTCCAGGAGATCGGGAGCGTCCGGCGGGTCAGATGGCCCAGGAGAATGAGAAATGCGTCACGGCAAAGCCCACCGCAAACTGGGTCGGACGTCCGCCCACCGGACGGCGATGTTCGCCAACATGTCCGCGAGCCTGATCAAGCACGAGCAGATCGTGACCACCCTGCCGAAGGCCAAGGAGCTCCGCCCCTTCGTCGAGAAGCTGGTGACCCTGGCCAAGCGCGGCAACCTGCACGCTCGCCGCCAGGCGATCAGCCAGGTGCGTGACGTGGAACAGGTCGGCAAGCTGTTCGCCGTCCTCGGCCCGCGCTACGCCGAGCGCAACGGCGGCTACATCCGTGTTCTGAAGGCGGGCTACCGCCACGGCGACAACGCCGCGATGGCGGTGATCGAGTTCGTGGACCGCGATCCGGCCGAAAAGGGCAAGGACTCCGGTCCGACCGCCGAAGCCGGCTTCGGCGGCGACGAATAGGCCGCGTCAGCGACTGAAATCTGCGAGGCCCCGGAAGGCGACTTCCGGGGCCTTTCGCGTTCTAGGCCGCCTCGGCTTGGCGGGCCTGGGTCTGCGACCACCAGTCGCCCAGGGCGTCGATCACCGGCATCAACCGCTCGCCCGCCTCGGTGAGCGCATATTCAACTCGGGGCGGAACTTCGGGAAAGGCGGTGCGGGAGATGACGCCCGCATCCTCCAGCGCCCGCAGCTCGCGGGTCAGCATCTGCTGGGAGATCCCGGCGTTGGCCCGGCGCAGCGCGTTGAAGCGCATCGGCCCCTTGGACAGATAATAGAGGATCAGCGCGCGCCAGCGGCCGCTCAGCAGAACCATCGCCCCCTCGATCGGGCATTCCGAGACGCGATCCAGCATCGCTGCGTTCCTCTCCAAAGGTCCTGTTTTGGTGACCAGGTCAGACTTTTCTGCGTTCTTGGCCGGCCGGTTCCATGTGGCTACTTGGGTGCTCCGTTCAACAGCCCGGAGTGCTGAACCATGGAACCCATCCTCGTCTACGGCCACCCGCTCGGCAGCAGCATGGGCCTCGTCGCCGCCCTGGAATGGCTGGGTCAGCCGTATCGCCTGACCCGCATCGACCTGTTCACCGAGGTGCGGGCCGAGCCCTACCTGCGCCTCAACGGCCGCGGGGAGGCGCCGCTGCTGATCACGGACAGGGGCGAGCCGCTGACCGAGACCCTGGCCATCGCCCTGTGGCTGGAGGCGCGCGATACCGAACGCCGCATAAGCTTCGCGCCGGACACGCGGCAGGCGGACCTGCTGCACCAGTACATGGCCTTTCTCAACACGGGCTTCACCGCCGCCGTGGGCCCCTATTGGGCGGCCATGGAAGCTGCCGACGCGACCTCCGAACAGCAGGCGGCGTGGCGGGCGCTCGGCCGGCGCCAGGTGAACGACCGCCACCGCAAGCTGGAGGCGATGATGGGGGAGGGGCCTTACCTGTTGGGCGAGCGCCCGACGCTGGCCGACGCCCTGTTCGTCGGCGTCGCCCGCTGGGCCGACTTCCACCAGGCGATCGATCCGGCCGACTATCCGAAGGTCGCCGCGCTCAAGGCCCGGCTCCACGACGATCCGGCCGTGCGCTTCGCTCTGGCGCTCGAAGCGGGGGAGCCCGCGACCAGCCCGATGCTGATGGGGCACGTGCCGCTGGAGGAATTGGCGCGGCGCGCGGCGGCCTGAATCGCGGGCGCGGGCGGCGTTGCAGGACCGTCGCGGGTCGAGGATAGGGTGGCGGACATGCTTCGCTTCATCGCGGCCCTCGCCGCCGTCCTGCTCGCCGCGTGCGCATTGGTTCCAACACCCGCCCGTGATGCTCCGCCGGTCATCCTGGTCTCCATCGACGGGTTCCGCCCGGACTACCTGGACCGGGGTGTAACGCCTGTCCTGTCGGGACTCGCCGCCAGCGGCGTGCGCGGCGCGATGCGGCCCTCGTTCCCGTCGAAGACCTTCCCGAACCACTATGCTCTGGTCACCGGCCTGCGGCCGGACCGCAACGGCATCGTGGAGAACACCTTCCAGGATCCACGCTGGCCTGGAGAAACCTTCCGGATGGCGAACCGCCAGGCGGTCCAGGATCGGCGCTGGTGGGACGAGGGGACGCCGATCTGGGTCAGCGCCGAGCGGGCCGGGATCGCCACCGCCCCGGTGTTCTGGCCGGGCGCCGAGGCGGCGATCCAGGGCGTGCGGCCGCGCCACTCCGCGCCGTTCGACATGCAGACGCCGAACGATGTGCGAGTCCAGCGCCTGCTGGGGCTGCTGGATCTGCCCACGGCGGAGCGGCCGCGGTTCCTGACGCTCTACTTCGACACCATCGACACGGCCGGGCATGACTATGGGCCCGACGCGCCCGAAACCCTGGCGGCGGTGGCCCAGGCCGACGCCGAGATCGGCCGTCTGGTCGCTGGGCTGAAGGCCCGCGGAATCGCGGCCAACCTGATCGTGGTGGCCGACCACGGGATGGCCCAGCTCTCGCCGGACCGCACGCTCTACATGGACGACCACCTGCCGGCGGACGCTTACCGGTACCTGACCGGTGGAGCGTTCATGACGATCTATCCGGCCCCGGGGCGGGAGCGCGAGGTCGCGACCGCCCTGCAGAAGCCGCACGATCACTTCCAGTGCTGGGCGAAGGCGGACATTCCGGCGCGCTTCCACTATGGGAAGAACCCCCGTGTGGCGCCGTTCTTCTGCCTGCCGCAGACCGGCTGGACCCTCACCACCCGCGCTTACAAGCCCAAGAAGCCGGAGTGGGGCGCCCACGGCTTCGATCCCGAGAGCCCCGAGATGGCCGCGGTGTTCGTCGCCAACGGTCCCGCCTTCCGCGCCGGCGTGACGCTGCCGGCGTTCGACAACGTCAGCGTCTATCCCCTGTTGGCCAAGCTGCTGGGCGTGGTCCCCGCCGCCAACGACGGCCGCGTCGAGGACATCGCGCCCGCGCTCACGCCTTGACGATATAATTGCGGTATGCGTTAAATATTATCCAAGAGCGCAACGAAATTGTGTCGTCGCCTCAGGCAAGGAGGGCCGTCCAATGGCCGACTGGCGATCGCCCCTGATGTCCGCCGTGGTCTATCGCGACCCCAAGGCCGCGCTGAAGTTCCTGGAGGCGGCGTTCGGCTTCGAACTGTTCATGCTGATCGAAGACGGCGAGGGGAACCTCGTCCATTCCGAGATGCGGTTCCGCGACACGGCGATCATGGTCGGATACGAATGGAGCGACGACTACAAGAGCCCGGCGTCGGTCGGCGGCAAGGTCACCCAGTCGGTCCACATACAGGTCGACACCGACATCGACGCCCACTGCGAACGCGCGCGGGCGGCCGGCATGGAGATCGTGATGGCTCCGGCGGATCAGTTCTATGGCGCGCGAACCTACCGCTGCCGCGACCCTGAAGGCCACATCTGGACCGTCGCACAGGAGGTTAGGGCGGTGACCCGCGAGGAGGCCGAGGCGGCCACGGGCCTGAAGATCACGGGCTGGATCTGATGCGGCTGGACCTTGAGGACACCTACCTGAGCCTGGACGGGCAGGGCGGGCTGAACCGCCATCCCGTCGAGGGCTTCTGGGAAACCATCGACGACAATTCCGACATCCTGAGTACGCTGGTGTCGGCCTATGTGAGCGAGGGCGACTGGCCGAACTGGGAGATGCACCCCGGCGGCGACGAGGTGCTGGTGCTGGTCGATGGGCGCATGGTGATGATCCTGGAGGAAGCTGGCGGGGAGCGGCGCATCGAGATGGCGCCGGGCGCAACCTGCATCGTGCCGAAGGGCGCCTGGCATCGGGCGATCGTGCCGGAGCCCAGCCGCTTCATCGCCATCACCTATGGGGCCGGAACCCAGCATCGGGCCGTCTGATGCCCTCCGCCGCCCTCGACCTGACGCTGGCCGCCCTGGCCGATCCGCAACGGCGGCGTGTCGTCGACCTGCTGGCTCAGCGGCCGCGGGCGGCGGGCGAGCTGGCGCGCGAGCTGGACATATCCCCACCAGCCATGAGCCGGCACCTGCGGACCCTGCGCGCCAGCGGGCTGGTTGAAGAGAGTCATCCCGAGTTCGATGCGCGGGTGCGCATCTATGCCCTGAGGCCTGAGCCCATGGTCCATCTCCTACGCTGGCTGGAAGAGAGCGAGCGGCTCTGGAGCGCCCAGCTCCTGGCGTTCAAGGCCCACGTCGAGCGGGACGCATGACCTCCAAGGTCTATGTGGCGCTGCGCGTGAAGGCGACGCCGGAACGGGCGTTCGCGGTCTTCACCCAGGAGATCGGCGACTGGTGGCGCCCCAACGGCCTGTTCCAGACGACACCGCGCCCGCCCGGCCGCCTGGCGTTCGAGGACGGCCGGCTGATCGAGACGCTGGCCGACGGCAAGGTCTTCGAAATCGGCAAGGTGCTGGTCTGGGAGCCGGCGGACCGGCTGGTCTTCTCGTGGCGGCAGGCCAGTTTCCCGCCCGATCTCCACACCGAGGTCGAGGTCCGGTTCGAGGCGGTGGGTGCTGAGACCCGGGTCAGCGTCGAGCATCGCGGCTTCGATCGGGTTCCGGCCGAAAGCGCCGCGCGCCATGGCTTCCCGGATCAGGCCCTGCTGGCGCGGCTGGCGGAATGGTGGCAGGCGCAGCTACGCAGCGTCGCCGGGCGCGCCGGGTGACGTCGTTGCGCCCGTTTCGGGTTTGACTGATGGTGCGGGTTCAGGGGGAACGACATGAGCGGTGAGACCGCAGGCGCGGCGGCGGGCCGCCAGGCCAGCTTCCGGTTCATCTTCGCCCTGGCGTTGATGAATTCGCTCTCGTTCGGGATCATGATCCCGATCCTGCCCAACCTGATCAAGGAGTTCACCGGCGGGGACACGGCGGCGGCCTCCGAGTGGAACGTGCTGTTCGCCACCACCTGGGGCCTGATGCAGTTCTTCTGCGGCCCGATCCTCGGTCTGATGGCCGACCGCTGGGGGCGGCGGCCGGTGCTGCTGATCTCGCTGTTCGGCCTGGCCGTGGACTTCCTGTTCATGGCGTTTGCGCCGACGCTGTGGTGGCTGTTCGTGGGGCGGGTGCTGAACGGGCTGACCGCCGCCAGCTTCTCCACGGCGAACGCCTACCTCGCCGACGTCACTCCGCCGCAGGACCGGGCCAAGGTGTTCGGCTGGATGAGTTCGGCCTTCAGCTTCGGCTTCATCTTCGGCCCGGCGTTCGGGGGCTGGCTGGGCGAGGTGGACCTGCGCCTGCCGTTCCTGGCGGCGGCGGCGATCACCATGCTGAACTTCTTCTATGGCCTCTTCGTCCTGCCGGAGAGCCTCCCGGCCGAGAAGCGCGCGACCGCGTTCGACTGGCGGAAGGCCAATCCGCTGGGCTCGCTCCGGCTGCTGCGGGCGCATGTGGGCCTGCTGCCGCTGGCCGGCGTCGGCTTCCTGTTCCAGCTCGCCCACATGGTGCTGCCGTCGATCTTCGTGCTGTACGCGGGCTATCGGTACGGCTGGTCCACGGGCGTGCTGGGCATGACCTTCATCGCCACGGGGGTTGCGGGCGTCATCGTCCAGGCCCTGCTGATCGGGCCGGTGGTGAAGCGGATCGGCGAGCGGAACGCTGTGCTGCTGGGCGCGGCGTCGGGGATGCTGGGCTTCATCTGGTACGGCTGGGCGCCGACGGGGGCGCTCTACCTGGCCGCCGTGCCAGTCTTCGCCTTCATCGGCTTCCTGATGCCGGGCCTGCAGGGCCTGATGACCCGCCGGGTCGCGCCCCACGAGCAAGGCCAGTTGCAGGGGGCGAACCAGAGCCTACAGGGGATGGCGGCGATCTTCGGGCCGCTGATCTTCGGCCAGGTTTTCGCCTGGTCCATCCGGCACGAGGACTTCCATGTGCCGGGCTTGGCGATCTATCTGGCAGCCGGAATGCTGGCGCTGGCGTTCCTGCTGGCCTTTGCTACCGCGCGGCAGCCATCGCCTGTGGCGTCGCCGGCGGAATAGGCGTCAAGCTTCGCCATCTTTGCGCCGGAAACCTGGGTAGCGTTCCGCCGTTCGTATTCGGAGACTCCATGCGCGCGCCTCGCGTCCTCATCCCCGCCCTCACGATCGCTCTGGCCGCCGGCCAGGCGCTGGCCCAGCCGGCCACCTTCGCCGAACCCACCCGCGCCGCGCCCACCAGCGCCGCGGCCATGAAGTCGTCCTTCGCACCCGTCGTGCAGCGCGCCGCGCCGGCCGTGGTGAACATCTCCGCCAAGCGGATCGTGCGCCAGCAGGTCGACCCGTTCTGGCAGATGTTCGGCCTGGGCGTGCCGCAGGCGCGGGTGGCTCAGTCGCTGGGCTCCGGCGTCATCGTCCGCGCCGACGGCATCGTCGTGACCAACAACCACGTGGTGGAGGGCGGCCAGGAGATCACCGTCGCCCTGAACGACCGCCGTGAGTTCGCCGCCAAGATCCTGCTGGCGGACCCGCGCACGGACCTGGCCATCCTGAAGATCGACCTGCCGGCGGGCGAGCGCCTACAGGTGCTGGCCATGGACGACAGCGGCGACACCCAGGTGGGCGACCTGGTGCTGGCGATCGGCGACCCCTTCGGTGTCGGCCAGACGGTGACCAACGGGATCGTCTCGGCCCTGAATCGCATCACCGACCCGACGGGCGAGGGCGGCTCGGCCTATATCCAGACCGACGCGGCCATCAATCCGGGCAACTCGGGCGGCGCCCTTATCGACATGGACGGCGACCTGATCGGGGTGAACAGCTTCATCCTGTCCCGTTCGGGCACCTCGTCCGGCGTGGGCTTTGCGATCCCCGCCGCGGTGGTGCGGCGGGTCGTGGAGACCGCCGTGGGCGGAGGCCGCGCGGTGGTGCGGCCCTGGCTGGGCGCTCGCATCCAGACCGTTACCGCCGAGATGGCCCGCAGCCTGGGCCTGCCCCTGCCGCAGGGCGCCCTGGTGGCCGATCTCTATCCCGGCGGACCCGCCGCCCGGGCCGGCCTGCGCCAGGGAGACGTCGTCCTGCAGGCGGACGGCCGACCCGTGGTGGACGCCGGCGCGCTGAACTACGAGATCCGCAATCGGCGGCCGGGCGAAAGCCTCCAGATCGTCGTGCGGCGGGCGACGGGCGGCCCCGACCAGACCCTGACTCTGCGCGCCGAGGCGCCGCCGGCCAATCCGCCCCGCGACGAGCGTACGCTGACCGGCCGCAACCCCTTCGCGGGCGCCACGGTGGTCAACCTGTCGCCGGCCGTCGCGGAAGAGCTGGGCCTGGACGCCCTGACGCAGACCGGGGTGCTTGTGACCAACGTCGGCGCGGGGCCGGCGCGCAACGTGGGCCTTCGCCGCGGCGACATCGTGCGCGAGGTGAACGGCGTGCGGATGGGCAGCGTGCGCGACTTGGCCGCCGCCACCTCGGCCCAGGTCCGCACCTGGCGGGTCACCATCGAGCGCGACGGCCGCCAGGTGACGGCGGTGTTCTCGGGGTAGGCGGAGTTTCCTGGGCGCCCGGCGCGGCGATTTGCTAGACCGCCGCCCATGGCCGATCTCTTCGAAGCCGCCGGGCTCACGCCGTCCCAGCCGTCGCCGCTGGCCGACCGGCTGCGCCCGCAGAAGCTCGACGAGGTGGTGGGCCAGGACCACCTGCTGGGACCGGAGGGGCCGATCCGGCGGATGGCCGAGGCCAAGCGCCTCTCCTCGATGATCCTCTGGGGACCGCCCGGCACCGGCAAGACCACCATCGCCCGCCTGCTCGCCAAGGAGGCGGGCTACGAGTTCCAGCAGCTCTCGGCCGTGTTCTCGGGCGTGGCGGACCTGAAGAAGGCGTTCGAGCAGGCGCGCACGCGGCGGCTGGCGGGGCAGGCGACCCTGTTGTTCGTCGACGAGATCCACCGCTTCAACCGCGCCCAGCAGGACGGCTTCCTGCCCTTCGTCGAGGAGGGGATCGTCACCCTCGTCGGCGCCACCACAGAGAACCCTTCGTTCGAGCTCAACGGGGCGCTCCTTTCCCGCAGCCAGGTCTACGTGCTCAAGCGCCTGGATGACGAGGCGCTGGAAACGCTGCTGGGCAAGGCCGAGGCGCACGAGGGCCGGACATTGCCGCTCGACGGCGAGGCCCGCGCCGCCTTGCGGGCGATGGCTGACGGCGATGGCCGCTACCTGCTGACCCTGGCGGAGACGCTGTTCAACATCGGCACGGCCAAGCCGCTGGACACCAAGGCGCTGGGGCAGGTGCTGCAGAAGCGCAGCCCGGCCTACGACAAGGACCGCGAGGAGCACTACAATCTCATCTCGGCGCTGCATAAGTCGATCCGAGGGTCCGACCCGGACGCGGCGCTCTACTGGCTGGCGCGGATGCTGACCGGCGGCGAAGACCCGCTCTTCATCGCCCGGCGGCTGATCCGGGCCGCGGCCGAGGACATCGGCGAGGCCGACCCCATGTCGCTCGTGCTCGCGAACGCCGCCAAGGACACCTACGACTTCCTGGGGTCACCGGAGGGCGAGATCGCCCTGGCGCAACTTGTGGTCCACATGGCCGCCGCGCCGAAGTCGAACGCGGTCTATGTGGCGTTCAAGTCGGCGATGAAGGCGGCGAAGGAGACCGGATCGCTGATGCCGCCGGCCCATATCCGCAATGCGCCCACGAAGCTCATGAAGGACCTGGGCTACGGCAAGGGCTACGCCTACGACCACGACGCGCCAGAGGGCTTCTCGGGCCAGAACTATTTCCCGGAGGAGATGGAGCGCCGCCAGTTCTACCAGCCCCGCGGCGAAGGGTCGGAAGCCCGGATCAAGGAGCGCTTGGAGCGCTGGGCCGCGCTGCGCCGCGAGCGCGGAGGCGACTGACGCCGACCATTGTTCCGCGAACTGAGCGGGCATAGGCTCCCTCCCAAGTCCACGGGAGGGACAAGAAATGACCGAAGCTATCGATGCTGGCCGGCCGGCTGTGCCCTGGCACTTCTGGCTCGTGACCCTGGTCGCGCTGCTCTGGAACGGGTTCGGCGGCTACGACTACACGATGAGCCACCTGCAGGGCGAAGCCTACTACCGGCAGGTGGGCATGACCGACGCGCAGATCGCGTACATGGCCACCTTCCCTGTGTGGATGCACGCCGTCTGGGCGGTGGGGGTCTGGGGATCGGTCGTAGGCTCGCTCCTGCTGCTCGCGCGCAGCCGCTGGGCGGCCTACGCCTTCGCTGTCTCGACCCTGGGTGCAGCGGCTTCGCTGGTCTACAACATCGCCACGCCCGGCCTGCTGGAAGTGATGAGCCCTGTCATGCCCACCGTAATCGTGGTGATCTGCCTGGTCTTCGCCTGGTACGCCTGGCTGATGACGAAGCGGGGCGTTCTCCGCTAGACGGGGCGGGTGAAGCCCGCCAGTCCCATCCAGCTCTCGCGCGACGAGGTCGAGTTCGTGCGCGGGCTGGTGTTGTACGAGGACGCCGACATCCTGGCTCTGAACAAGCCTGCGGGCCTGTCCAGCCAGGGCGGACGGGGACAGGTTCACACCCTGGATGAGCTGCTGTGGGCGTTCGCCCGCCCGGGGAAGGCGCGACCCCGGCTGATCCATCGCCTGGATCGCGACACGTCCGGTGTGATCCTCACCGCCAAGACCAAGCCGGCCGCAAGCTTCCTCGGCAAGGCGTTGATGAAGCGCCGCTTTTCCAAGACCTACCTGGCCATCGTCACGCCCGGGGCGCCGGAGCCGAAGGGCGGCCGGATCGACCAGGCCCTGCGCCGGGACGAGCAGGGGCGGGAGGCGTACATGCGGCCCTGCGCACCCGACCATCCGGACGCCGAGACCGCCGTCTCGCGCTATCGGACGCTGAAGCACACCGACGTCGCGGCCCTGTTGGAACTGGACCCGGAGACGGGCCGGATGCACCAGCTTCGCGTCCACCTCGCCCACATCGGCCGTCCCATCGCCGGGGATCCGCGCTACGGCGGCGCCCTGGTCGTGGGCGGCCATCCCGTGCCGCGCCTGATGCTGCACGCTACGGCGCTCAAGTTCCCGCATCCGGCCGGCGGGGAGAAGCGCCTCGAAGCGCCGCCGCCCGCGGACTTTGCGGGCTTGGTGACGGCGTTGGGGCTGGACTGACGGAACGGCGCCGCCAAACGCTTCGTTTTGGCGTACAAGCATCGGAAGGGACACGCCTTTCCGAGTTTGGACCGTTTACCATGAAACGCCTCGTCGTCGTCGCTGCCGCTGCGCTCTCGCTGGCCGCCTGCGCCACCGCGCCCACCTTGTACCAGCCCGCTGCCGGGCCTCAGTCCGTGGGATACTCCGAATACCGGATCGAGCCCGGGCGCTACCGCGTGACGTTCCGCGGCGGACCCGGCGCGCCGCCGCAGCAGGTGATGGACTACGCCCTCGTGCGGGCGGCAGACTTGGCGATCTCCGAAGGGTACGACTGGTTCCGGGTCGCCGACCGCTTCACCGAGGGCCGTCCCGACCGGGGGCCCCGCGTGGGGGTCGGCGTGGGCGGCGGCGACTACGGCTATCGCAGCGGAGTCAGCCTGGGCGTCGGCACCACCTTCAACCTCGGCGGCGGGCCGTCGCTGTCGACCACCATCGAGGTGGTCATGGGGCGCGGCGAGCGTCCGCGGGGCGCCGACGTCTACGACGCCAAGGCGCTGCGCCGCACGCTGGGCGAGCGCATCTAGGCCCCGCCGTCGGCGACGTTGGCAAATGGCGCCGCGCCGTCGCATAAGGCGCGGGATGCAGACTCTCCTCCTGGTGGCGGCTGGCGGCGCGACGGGCGCAGTGGCGCGCTATCTCCTCGGCGTCCAGGCCATGCGCTCGCTCGGCGGCGGCTGGCCCTATGGCACCTTCGCGGCCAACATCCTGGGCGGCCTGCTGATGGGTCTGCTGGCCGGGGTGCTGGCGATGCGGGGCGGGGCGGACCAGGAGAAGTGGCGTCTGCTCCTGGGCGTCGGCGTCCTGGGGGGCTTCACCACCTTCTCGGCCTATTCGCTGGAGGTCGCCCTGATGATCGAGCGGCGCGCCTACGGCCAGGCGGCGCTCTACAGCCTGGGTTCGGTGCTCCTCTCAGTCCTGGCGCTCTTCGCCGGCCTCCTCCTGATGCGGCGGCTGCTGGCGTGAGAGAAGTCCGCACCCTTTACGTGGACAAGGGCGAGGAGGGCGTGCGCCTGGACCGCTGGTTCAAGCGCCGCTGGCCGCACCTCAACCACATTCAGATCCAGAAGCTGACCCGTTCGGGTCAGATCCGGGTGGACGGCGCCCGGGCCAAGCCGGACACGCGGCTGTCGGCCGGCAGCCAGGTCCGCGTTCCGCCGCTGCCCGACGCCCCGCCGGCGCGCGAGAAGGGCCAGCTGGACAGCCGGGACGCGGCCTATGCGAAGAGCCTCGTGATCTACGAGGACGAGGAAGTCCTGGCGCTGAACAAGCCCTCGGGCCTGGCGGTGCAGGGCGGCACCAAGACGCTCAAGCACGTCGACCGGCTGCTCTCCGCCTGGGGCGAAGGGCTGGAGCGGCCCCGCCTGGTCCACAGGCTGGACCGCGACACCTCCGGGGTCCTGGTGCTGGGCAAGTCGCCGGCCGCGGCGGCGAAGCTGGCGGGCGCCTTCGCCAAGCGGCGGGCGCAGAAGATCTACTGGGCCATCGTGGCGGGCTTTCCGAAGCCGGGCGAGGGCGTCCTCGACCTGCCGCTGGCCAAGAAGGGCGTTGGCGACCGCGAGATGATGGTACCCGCCGACCCCAAGGACGAGCGGGCCGAGACCGCCGAGACCGAGTTCGTGACCATCGCCCGCGCCGGTCCCCGCGCCGCCTGGATGGCGCTGTGGCCGCACACCGGCCGCACCCACCAGCTGCGCGCGCACATGCTGGCCATGGGACATCCCATCCTGGGCGACCCCAAGTACAACAACGAAGCTTCCGTCGAGCTGTCCCAGGGGCTGAAGCTGCAGCTCCACGCGCGCCGCCTGATCCTGCCGCACCCCTCGCGCGGGACCCTGGCGCTGGAAGCCCCGATCAGCCCCGAACTGCGCGCCGGCTTCGAACGCTTCGGCTTCGATGAGCACGAGGCCGACCCCGAACCCTTCAAGAGGCGACGTTGACCATCGAACCCCTGGACCGGGCCAAGGCCCTGCTGGACGAGGGCCGGCTGGAGGAAGCCCTGGCGATCACCACGCCGCTGGCCGACCATCCCGAACCCAGCCATCGCGCGCTGGCCATGCACGCCACCGCCCTGAAGGCCGTCGGCCGGCGCGAGGAGGCGCTGGTCTTCGACGAGCGCGCCACCATGCGCTTCCCGTCCAGCGGCGTCGCTTGGCACAACATTGCCGCCACCCTGGGCGATCTCGGACACGGGGCGGAGGCTGTGGAGGCGATGAACCGCGCCTTCCGCCTGGGCGTCGATGGGGCGCTGAGCTGGGGCGTCATGGCCCGCGCCAAGGCCGCGGCGGGCGACCTGGACGGCGCCGAGCAGGCCTATCAGGAGGCGCTGAAGCGCGCGCCGGGTCGGGCGGAGACGGCCGCCGAATACGCTGATGTGGTCTGGATGCGGCGCGGGAACATCGGCGAGGCGCAGGCCGTGCTGGATCGCTGCGCCCATGCCGGCGGTCCGCCCGCGCCGCTGCTGCTGACCAAGGCGAAGCTTTACGAGGCTGCGGGCGAGCTGGACAAGGCGGCCGAGCTGCTGGCGGTCGCCGCCGAGCGCCTACCGGACGATGTTGCGCTGACCATGGCCGCGGCCCAGGCGGCGTTGGAGCGCGGCCGGCTGGACGAGGCTGAGCGGCTGGCGCTGGCGGCGGAGGCGCGACTCCCCGACTCGCCGGGCGTGCTGAACCAGCTCGCCATCGTCTACCTTGCCACAGGCAAGGCGGACCTGGCGTTGGAGAAGGCCCGCAAGGGCTTGGCCTTCGCGCCGGGCAACCAGTCGCTCTGGGGCTGGGCGGCGACCGCGGCGCGGGCCGTGGGCGACCCCCTGTACCGGGAACTCTACGACTATGACGCCATGGTCGGGGTCTACGACATCGAGGCGCCGGACGGCTGGGAGAGCCTGGAGGCCTATCTCGCCGACCTCACGGCGGCGCTGGACCGGATCCACCTCTACAACCAGCACCCGTCGTCCCAGTCGCTGCGGCACGGAAGCCAGACCACCTATCGCCTGACCGGGTCCAACGACCCGGCGATCAAGGCGTTCTTCAAGGCCATCGACAAGCCGATCCGCCAGCACATCGCCGGCATGGGCGAGGGGACCGACCCGGTCCGGTCGCGCAGCACGGGCAGCTACCGGATCGAAGGCGCCTGGTCGGTGCGGCTGAAGCCGGGCGGCTTCCACAAGGACCACTTCCACCCCGAGGGCTGGCTGTCGTCGGCTTTCTATGTGGAGACGCCGGACAGCGCGCTCGACCATCCCGACAAGCAGGGGTGGATAAGGTTCGGCCAGCCGCCGTTCCACACGCAGCCGGCGCTGCCCGCCGAGCACTTCGTCCGGCCCCGGCGCGGGCGGCTGGTCCTGTTCCCGTCCTACATGTGGCACGGCACCGTGCCCTTCACGACCGACGAGCGCCGCATGACGATAGCCTTCGACGCGGTCCCCGCCTAGGCGAGGCCGGACATGGGCCGCACGGCCGCGCTCTCCGGGAAGGTCGCGGTGCTCTGGCTCACGCTTCCTCCTTGCGGCCGGCGCGTTTCGTCCCCATTCCACGGCCGCATCGACGCGTTCCGTCGGGAGAGAGAAGCTTGGACCTGCGCAAGGGATTCCACGAACCGGCCGAGAAGCCGCGCCGGTTCTACAAGGCGGTGACCGTGATCGAGGCCGGCGACGGCTGGCAGGTCCAGCTCGACGGCCGCAACCTGCGCACGCCCAAGGCTTCGTTGATGGTGCTGCCAACGCCGGCCGTGGCCGACCAGGTGGCGGCGGAATGGGCGGCGCAGACGGATGTGGTCGAGATGGCGACCATGCACGCCACGCGGCTCGCCAACACCGCCATCGAGACCATCGGGGGCAGCCGCGACGGCGTGGCCGACCAGGTGGCGCAGTACGCGGGCGCCGATCTGCTCTGCTACTTCGCCGACGATCCGGCGGCCCTGCTGGCGCGGCAGGAGGAGGCCTGGCTGCCGATCCTGGCGCGGGCGGAGGCGGAAGAGGGGCTCCGCTTCGAACGCTGCACGGGCATCGTCCACAAGGCCCAGCCAGGGGAGACGCTGACGAAGGTGCGCGAGATCGCCCTGTCGCTGGACGACTTCCAGCTGGCCGGGCTGGCGTTCGGCGTGGCGCTATTCGGATCGGCGCTGCTGGCGGTCGGCCTGCTGCGCGGCTGGATGAGCGGCGAGGCGGCTTTCGATGTCTCCCGCCTCGACGACGCGTTCCAGGAAGAGAAGTGGGGCGTCGACGCAGAGGCCGCCGAGCGCACGGCCCGCCTGCGCGGCGAGGCGGCGATGCTGGACCGCTGGTTCCGCAACCTCGGCGCCTAGAGGTGTCAGGGGGCGCGGGTTGACCTCGGGGCCGCTCGCGTGCGGCCCCGAGATCGCCCGAAGGCCGGGGGGATTTAAACCCTCGGGCTGTCAGGTCGCCCCTGTCAGGCCGGGACGGCGACGCAGGCGCGGCTCATGGCCTCCACGTGGCGCTGGTCCGTGCCGCAGCAGCCGCCCAGGACGCGGATGTGCCCGTGGCGACGAAGCAGGGCCGCATGCTCGCGGCCGAGCTCGGCGGGGTCGCCATCGTCGAGATCCGGCGCGTCGTTCAGCTCCTGGTGACTGCGCTTGCTAGCGTTGGCCCGCAGGCCGGCGATCCGGCGGACCCAGGACTCGCCGGTTTCCAGGGCGCCGGCGAAGTGGGTCGGATGGGCGCAGTTGAGCATGTAGTAGGCGGGCGCATCGCCCGTCACCGCGTCCACGGTCAGGATCGCCTCGGCCAGAGTCTGGCCGGTGGGAAGGCGTCCGTCGGTTTCCACCGTGAACGAGATCGCGACCGGCAGGCCGACGGCGTCCGCGGCCCTGACCACCCCGATGGCCTCGGGGATATTGGTCATGGTGATCGCCCCGATCATGTCCGCGCCCGCCGCCGCGAAGGCAGCCGCTTGCCCCGCGTGATAGGCGCAGGCCTCGTCGGCGGTCATGGTCTCCCCGGGATCGTAGCCGTCGCCTCGCGGCCCGATGCAGCCCGACACCACCACGCGCGGGACGCGGCTGCGCCAGGTCTCGCGAAGGTCCAGGAGGAGCCGGATGGCGTTGCGGTTGAACAGCTCCAGTTCGCCGGGCGCCAGGCCGAGCCGCGGCGCCCAGTCGGGACTGGCCCGCCAGGTCGGCGCCTCCAGGACGAAGCCCAGCCCCTGGGCCGCGGCGATCTCGAGGTAGCGCTCGTAGTAGCGGCGCAGGGTGGCGCGGCCGGCGTCGTCCTTCAGCAGGATGAAGGCCGCGAAGTGGGGCAGTTCGACGCCCTCTTGGAAGATGAGTGTCGTCTCCAGGCCGCCGTCGGTCAGGAACAGGCTGTCGCCCAGCTGGGGCAAGTGGGTCTTCTTGGTGGTCATGAGTGATGTCCCTCAGGCCACGGCGGGCGCGATGTGGCGTTGGATGAAGACGGCGACCAGCTCGGCCGCGCGGGCGGGCTCTTCCCAATGCGGGTCGTGGCCCGTGCCCTCGAAGACGGTCAGGGCGGAGCCGCGGATGCCGGCCAGCAGCCGGTCCTGATCGGCGCGGGTCACGAACCCGTCCTGGTCGCCCCACAGGAGCAGGGTCGGGGCCTGGATCCGCGGCAGATCCGGGCCAAGGTCGTCGGCCATCAGGTCCTCGAAAATGGCCCTCCAGGCGTGGGCGGGCAGCTTGCAGGACTCGGCCGTAACAAGGTCCAGCAGCTCGGGCGCCAGAGGCCGGGCGATGTTGCTCTCCTGGAAGGCCCGGGCGAACGCCGGGTCGATGGGGTCGCACAGGTCCTTGATGGCCTCGTCGTAGAACGCTTCCACCGCCGGGTTGCCCTTGAGGCCGGGAAAGGCCCCTTCGAGCACCAGACCGGCCACCCGCTCGGGGTGTCCCATCGCCAGGCGCTGGGCGACGATGCTGCCCATCGAATGGCCGAACACCACGGCCCGCCGGACGCCCAACCTGTCCATGGCCGCCACGGCGTCGCCGACGAAGGCGTCGGTGGTGTAGGGGCCGGCGGGCTTGGAGCTGTCGCCGTGACCACGCTGGGTGATGGCGATGACGCGCATGCCCTTGGGCAGGTGCTCCATCATCGGCCGCATCGAGAGCAGGGAGTCGCTCAAGCCGTGCAGCAGGACGAGCGGGACCCCGGTGGGGTCGCCGGACTGGAGGACGTCGAGTTCGACGCCGGTGGGAAGAGACAGGCGGGTGCGCATGAAGGCGGCCTTTGAAGCTTGAGGTTGGAAGAGGACGTCGCGCGGCTCGAGCGGCGGGTGGAGATCGGCCGGCGGCAGCATCACCGCGCGGCCTGCGGCGAGAGACCGCGTTCGCCGCCGGCCACGTCGCGGCCGATCAGCAGGTCGAGGGTGCGGTCAGACGCACCGTCGTAGAATCCGGCCTGGCCATTCCAGGTCTTCGGGTTCCGATAGGTGCCGAACACCATGTCCCAGATCGGAATGTCGCCGTAGTTCCAGCGGTGCACGCCGCGCTCGTGATGCAGGCTGTGCATCTCGGGCCGGGCGATGAACCACCCGAGCCAGTGCGGGGTCTTCAGGTTGGCGTGCTGGAAGAGGGCGCAGAACGTCCCGGCCAGGAAGGCGATCAGCACCGCCTCGGGCGAGAAGCCGAAGGCGAACACCAGCATGAAGCTGCCCACGAAGGCGAAGCCCAGCATGTCGAGGGGGTGGAAGTAGAGCGAGCCCCAGATATCGACCCGCTCGGGGCTGTGATGGGTCTGGTGGAAGACGCGCCACAGGGTGTCCGACCCATGCATGGTGCGGTGCCAGGCGTAGACGCCCAGCTCGTACAGGAGGAACGCCATGGGCGCGCCGACCCAGAGGGGCAGGGCCGTCGCGTCGACCAGCCGGTGCTCGCCCAGGAAGCCGTCCCACAGGAAGGGGGCGCGAGTGGAGACGAACCAGTAGAGGATCGCGGAGGCCAGCCCCTTCAGGCGCCAGCCGCGGATGGTGGGGAATGCCCTGGCCGGCGCCAGGATGTCGAAGGCTGCGAAGGCGGCGAACAGCCCGAACAGCCAGTAGTCGTAGAACCCGAACACGGGCGGCTCCTTTTCTCTTGAGTTGCCTTTCAAGAGCGTGAGCCGGCGCCTCACATTGTGAGGCCGAGCGTGAGGCGGGCTGGGATCGCGTCGATCTGACCCCTACATAGGCGGCATGGTTCCGCTCTCCGTCCTCGACCTCTCGCCCATCGTCCAGGGCGGCAGCCCCGGCCAATCCCTGCGCGCCAGCCGCGCCCTGGCCCAGGCGGCCGAACGGTTCGGCTACCAGCGCTACTGGTTGGCCGAGCACCACAACATGACCGGCATCGCCAGCGCCGCGACGGCGGTGGCCCTGGCTTACGTAGGCGATGGCACCTCCACCATCCGACTGGGAGCCGGTGGTGTGATGCTGCCCAACCACGCCCCGCTGATCATCGCCGAGCAGTTCGGCACGCTGGATGCGCTGTATCCCGGCCGGATCGACCTGGGGGTGGGACGGGCGCCCGGCACCGACCAGCTCACCGCCCGCGCCCTGCGGCGCAACCTCGCTAGCGGGGTCGACCAGTTCCCGCAGGACGTGGTCGAGCTGCTGGCCCTGCTTGGCGACCCGGAGCCGGGGCAGGCGATCCGCGCCGTGCCGGGTTCAGGCTCGAAGGTGCCCGTGTGGGTGCTCGGCTCCAGCCTGTTCGGCGCGCAGCTGGCCGCCGCCCTCGGCTTGCCGTTCGCCTTCGCCTCGCACTTCGCGCCGCAGATGATGGACCAGGCCGCGCAGATCTATCGCGAGCGGTTCAAGCCCTCGGAGTACCGGGCGCGCCCCCACCTCATGCTCGGACTGAACGTGGTGGCGGCCGAGAGCGACGCGGAGGCGCAGTTCCTGTTCTCGTCGCTGCAGCAGGCCTTCATCAACCTCCACCGCGGCGAGCCGGGGCCTCTGCCGCCGCCGCGGGAGGACACCGACGGGTCGCTGGCCGCCACGGTCGGTCCGGGCTCGCCGTTGTCCATGGCGGTGGTGGGCGGTCCCGACACCGTGCGGGCCGGCCTGCAGACGTTCGTGGCGCGGCATGCGCCGGACGAGATCATCCTGACGGCCCAGATCTTCGACCAGGACAGGCGCATCCGTTCGCTCGAACTGGCGGCGGCGGCCCGCGACGAGCTGATGCTCGCGGCCTGAGCCGGCGTCAGCCGACCGCCCAGCGCACCGCGTTCTCAGGCTGGTAGGCGCAGAACGCCCCGGTGCGGATCGACGCTTCCAGATGACGCCCCAGGGCGGGGTGCGCTTCGCCGATCTTGCGGATGGCGCTGCGGATGCGCCAGGTGACGGCGGTCCGGGCCTTCTCGGCCGGGTCGCCCAGCCGCCGCCCGCGCCCGCCCAGGCCCACGGCGGCCGAGAGCTGTTCGATCACCCCGTCAAGTTCCGCCGACAGGCGTTCGGTGCGGGCGAAGTCATTGTCGCGCTCGGCCTCAGCGAGGTCGGCCTGGAGGTCCTGGATCCGGCGCTGGCAGGCGGCGCGGGCCTTGGCGTCCATGGCCGTGCCGCTATCGCCCTCAACCAGCCGGCCCGCCAGCTCCATGCAGTGGATCCGCTCGCGCGGCGAGGCCAGCAGCAGCGCCAGGTCCGAGAAGCCCTTCATGTCCGGGAGCAGGGCCCGGCGGCCGGCGAACTCCAGCTCCCACAGACCGCCCTGGCGGGCGAAGCGGCCGCTGTCGGCTGGCGGCTGGGCGTCGACGACCAGCGGGCCGCCTGCGATGTCGGCCAGCCCCGCGAGGCGCAGGCCCTCCCGCAGGAACATGGCGTCCTCGTCCCGGGCGAAGGGGTTGGAATCGAAGATGTGCTGCAGCGCTTCGCCGGGGCGCGGCTCCCGCCCGCCGGTGATGTCGCGGCGGAACGCCTCCAGGAACTTTGGGATCTGGGCCCGCGCTTCGTCCAGTCGGCCCAGATGGGCGTAGCTGGCGGCCATCAGGGCGGACTGCTCGAAGATCTGGTCCGGCGGCGAGCGCTCGAAGATCGCCAGGCCGGTGGCGAGGTCGCGGGCCACGAAGTGCGGGATGAAGGAGACGAAATAGTACCAGGGCTCGTGAAGCGGGTTTAGGCGGAACGCCTTGGCCGCCATCTCCAGCGCCTGTTCCGGCTCGCCCAGATAGGCCCAGAGCGGCGCGATCTGCATCAGGCAGTCGGCGTGGTTGGGGCTCAGCTCCAGCGCGCGGTCCAGATGCCGGCGGCCTTGCGGGAAGTCGCGCGCATAGACGTATAGCCGGCCGCACACCACCTGGACGACCGGATCCATCTCGTCGAGCCCCTCGGCCCGGGCCGCGTAGTGCAGGCACGCGCGGTCGTCCTCCTCCTCGCGCGGGGTCGCGTGCCGCCAGTTCCAGCGCTTGAAATGGCTGAGCGACAGGCCGGCGTAGGCGCGGGCGTAGGTGGGGTCGATCGAGAGCGCGCGCTCGAAGAGCCTTCGCGCCTCCTCGTCGCTTTCCGGCGTCGACCTGCGCAGGCATTCCAGTCCCCGCAGCCAGCAGTCCTGCGCCCGCAGGCTGGTCAGGGGGCGCAGGCGCGCCTGGGCGAGGCGGGTCAGGCGCACCCGGGCCGTGAGGTGGTTGGCCACCTGCACCGCGATGTCCTCCAGAACCTCCCCGGCCCGTCGGAGCGGCGCTTCGTAGCGCTCGGCCCACACGACGCGGCCCGCCGCCGCCTCGACCAGGTTCACCTTCACCTGCACGCCCGTCGGCCCGGGCCGCACGGCACAGTCCAGCACATGGGTGACCCCATAGGCCTCCATGAGCGAGCGCGGGTCGAGCTGATCGGGCGATAGCGACAGGGAGGTGCGCGCGGCCAGCACCTCGATATCGGGCGAGCGGGCCAGTTCGGCGATCACGTCCTCCAGGAATCCGGTCGCGGTCCGCGCGGTCTCGGGCTCGAGCGCGAGGGGCGCGAACGGGACCACGGCCACCGACGCGGCGCGGCGATCCTGCTCCGGGCTGGATGGGTCCCGCTGGAAGAACATGGGTCTGCTCATACAGCAGCGGTTTCCGCGGTGCGAGGCCTCCCCCGGCGGCAGCTTGCTTCCCGGCCGAAGCGCCTCTACGCCTTCGCCTTTCGTCGACACGGGGCGCCCACGCGTGAAGCAGATCCTGGAAGAACTCGAGAAGCGTCGCGGCGAGGCCCGCCTGGGCGGCGGTGAGAAGCGGATCGCCAGCCAGCACGCCAAGGGCAAGCTGACGGCCCGCGAGCGGATCGATCTTCTGTTGGACGAGGGCTCGTTCGAGGAGTTCGACATGTTCGTCGAGCACCGCGTCACCGAGTTCGGCATGGCCGACCAGCGCATCCCGGGCGATGGCGTGGTCACCGGGTGGGGCCGGATCAACGGCCGGGTGGTGTTCGTCTTCTCCAAGGACTTCACGGTGTTCGGCGGCTCGCTCTCCAGCGCCCACGCCGAGAAGATCCTTAAGGTCCAGCGCCAGGCGATGAAGGTGGGCGCGCCGGTCATCGGCCTGTTCGACGCCGGCGGCGCGCGCATCCAGGAGGGCGTCGCGGCCCTCGGCGGCTATGCCGACATCTTCCTTGAGAACACCCTGGCCTCGGGCGTCATTCCCCAGATCAGCGTGATCATGGGCCCCTGCGCCGGCGGCGACGTCTATTCGCCCGCGATCACGGACTTCATCTTCATGGTGAAGGACACGAGCTACATGTACGTGACCGGGCCCGACGTGGTGAAGACGGTCACCCACGAAGACGTGAGCCACGAGGACCTGGGCGGCTACCGCGTGCATGCGCTGAAGTCGGGCGTGGCCGACGGGGCGTTCGAGAACGATTTGGAAGCGCTGACCCAGGTCCGCCGCCTGATCGACTTCCTGCCGCTCAACAACCGCGAAAAGCCGCCGGTCCGCGAGAGCTACGACGAACCCGCCCGCATCGAGGCGTCGCTGGACACCCTGGTGCCGGCCAACCCCAACAAGCCCTACGACATGAAGGAGCTGATCCTGAAGGTCGTGGACGAGGCCGATTTCTTCGAGATCAGCCCGGACTTCGCGAAGAACATCGTCGTCGGCTTTGGCCGTATGGACGGCCAGCCGGTGGGCATCGTCGCCAACCAGCCCCAGACCTTAGCCGGGGTGCTGGACATCGACAGCTCGCGCAAGGGCGCTCGGTTCGTCCGGTTCTGCGACGCCTTCGAGATCCCGATCATCACCTTTGTGGACGTGCCGGGCTTCATGCCGGGGACGAAGCAGGAGCAGGGGGGGCTGATCCGCCACGGCGCCAAGCTGCTGTTCGCCTTCGCCGAGGCCACCGTGCCCAAGATCACCATCATCACTCGCAAGGCGTATGGCGGCGCCTATGACGTAATGAGTTCCAAGCACATCCGCGGCGACATCAACTATGCCTGGCCCACGGCCGAGATCGCGGTGATGGGCTCGAAGGGGGCGGTGGAGATCATCTTCCGCTCCGAGATTGGCGACCCCGAGGCCATCGCCAAGCGGGAGGCGGAGTACAAGGCGCGCTTCGCCAATCCGTTCGTCGCGGCCTCGCGGGGCTATATCGACGACGTGATCATGCCGCACTCCACTCGCAAGCGCATCGTCAACGCGCTCAAGAATCTCAAGGGCAAGACCCTGACGAACCCCTGGAAGAAGCACGACAACATCCCGCTCTAGGCCGGACTGCCTCTGGGGCGGGTCTTCGTCGGAACAACGCTCCGCGCCCCCCGTTCTCCGCCAAACGGGATTCGCCCGTGAAGCGAAGGAGAACGAACATGGCCGGTCGGTGGAACGACGAACGTGAATGGCGGGATCGCGGGCTCCAGCAGCGGTACGACGATCGCTACGACGTCTTCGGCCTGAACGACGAAGGCGACCGCTATGCCGGGCGCGAGGACCGCAGCTTCGACCGCGAGGAGCGTGTCTTCGGCGAACGGGAAAGCGGCGCGGCGTACAACCGTCCGCAGCGCGAGCGCGACTATCGCAGCCGCAGCGGCTCGAACTGGCAGGATGAAGACTACGGCGGCGTCTCCCCCGCGATGCGACGGGGCGACTACGACACCGGCTATCGGGCCAGTCCGCGCTTCCAGGGCCAGGACTACACCCGCGGCAACTACGGCGAAGAGGGCCGCTCGCGCACCTATGGCGGTGGCTATAGCGGCGGCTACGGCTACGGCGCCGGCTCGTCCGGTCCGTATGATGCCGAGGGCCGCCGGTTCGGCAGCCAGGAGGCCGATCAGCGGTGGGCGCGAGAGATGCGTCGGCCGGCCAGCGGCGGCACCGGCGGCTACGACTACGAGCGTGGCTACGGCGACGGCGGCCGCGATTACCGGGGCCGGTACGAGAGCCGCGACGGCGACCATGACTTCGAGGACCGCGCGCGCGAAGCCGGCGATTTCTTCCGGCGGACGGGCCGCAAGATCTCAAACTGGTTCAGCGACATGGGCGGCGACAGCTACGGCGAGGACCGCCAGCGCTACGAGGAGTTCCGCGGCGCGCGCGGCCGTGGGCCCAAGGGCTACCAGCGCTCGGACGAGCGGATCAGCGAGGAGGTCCACCAGCGCCTGACCGACGACCCCTGGCTGGACGCCAGCGAGGTCAACTGCTCGGTCTCAGGCGGCGAGGTCACCCTGTCCGGTACGGTCGAGAGCCGTGAGGCCAAGCACCGGGCCGAGCGCATCGTGGAGGACCTGTCCGGCGTCAAGCACGTCCAGAACAACCTGCGCATCCAGTCCGGCAACTACTTCACCAGCGCCGGTCGCGGGTATGGCGACAGCGTCCAGGAAGCCCGCATGGCCTCCAGCGATGCGGTGAAGGACGTGACCGACGGCAACACCTCGCCGCCCGCGCAGAAGCGGAACTAGAGGGCCGGGACGGCTGGAGCGAGCCCGGGGCGCAACGCCACGGGCTCGCCGCCGGCAAACTGGTTGCAGCGAGCCCAATTGAACGCGGCAGTTCCGAACACCTCGACGCACGCTTTGATGTCGCCGGAGCCGATGCGGCCCTGGCGCTGCAGCCATGTACACTGGGCCACCGACCCGATCAGGTAGCTGGCGATCGGCGTGCCGGGGTTCTTGCGGTCCGCGATCCGCCGCTGCGACTCGCCGGTGTCGGTGAAGGCCACGCGATAGCCCATGGGCGTCAGCGAGATCGTGTGCGCGTATTCGTGGGCCGCCACGTTGATCGCGCATGAGCGGGCGACGATGTCGCTCGACTGGAAAGCCCTGAGCACGCCGCGCGTGATCAGGAGGTCCGCGTACCGCCCGGAGGCGCCGCCTTCGCCGGCAGCGCCCAGGGCCGCGCCATTGTCATCGACAATCATGGCCTGCGCCGGCGCGAAGCGGGAGCCGGGCCGCTCCAGCGCCACGATCGAGGCGACGTCCCTTGGATCAAGGTCCTGCTCGGCTTGCCGGGCGTAGATCGCGGGGTAGCGATCCTGCAGGGCTTCCAGGCTGGTCCGGAAGGCGCTGGACCGCAGTAAGGCGTAGCCCTCCTGCAGCAGCCGGCCGGCGGCTTCGCGCTCAGCCTCGGACGCGCCGTCCAGGGTGGTGAAGGCAAGACCGGGCCGCGTGTCTTCCGCGCGGTTCTGCCAGGCCACCCAGCCCAGCATGGCGATGGCCGCCAGGAACGCCCAGAGGCCCGACGTCCAGATCGAACCGCGGGACGGGGGCTCGCTCAGGCGTACACGCCGGCGGCGTGCTCGTTGTCGCCGCGACCGAGCGGGTCGGGCAGGGGCGCGCCGCCCTTCACGAAGGTCAGCGAGACCGAGTTGATGCAATAGCGCAGCCGGGTCGGCGGCGGGCCGTCGGGGAACACGTGGCCCTGGTGGCTGCCGCAGCGCGCGCAGGTGGTCTCGATCCGGACCATCCCGTACGAGGTGTCGCGGATCCCCTTCACGTGTGCTTCGTCTACCGGCGCCCAGAAGGAGGGCCAGCCGGTGCCGCTCTCGAACTTGGTTCTGTGCTGGAAGAGCGGCAGGCCGCAGAGGCGGCAGCAGTAGACGCCGTCGTCCTTCTGATCGAGCAGGCCGCCGCAGAAGGGCGCCTCGGTGCCGTGGTGCAGCAGGACCTCGGCCTCCTCGCGGGTGAGCGAGGCCTCCAGTCGCTTGCGTTCCTCAGGGTCAGGCGGCGAGAGAGAGAAACCGGAGGGGGAGACTGCTGGCGTGTCCATGACCGCCAATCTAAGGTCCCGCCCTTCGCGGCGAAAGACCGGAGACCCACGCGCCATGATCATCGCCACCACGCCTGACGTGCCGGAAGGCAGGGTCGTGAAGACCCTGGGCGTCGTCACCGGCGAAGCCATCATCGGCGCGCACATCTTCCGCGACTTCTTCGCCGGCATCACCAACGTCATCGGCGGCCGCGCCGGGGGCTATGAGAAGGCGCTGCGCGAGGCCCGGGACATCGCCATCCAGGAGATGACCCTCGACGCCCAGGCGCTGGGCGCGGACGCAGTCGTGGGCGTCGACCTCGACTATGAAACCCTCGGGGTCGAGAACGGCATGCTGATGGTCACGGCCTGCGGCACCGCAGTCAAATTGGGCGTGTAAGACACCGAATGTTCTCGAAAATCCTGATCGCCAACCGGGGCGAAATCGCTGTCCGGATCATCAAGACCTGCCGCCGGATGGGCATCAAGACGGTGGTCGTCTACTCCGACGCCGACGCCGACTCCATGGCTGTGGAGATGGCCGACGAGTCGGTGTTCATCGGCGGCGCGCCCGCCGCCGAAAGCTATCTGGTGGCCGACAAGATCGTCGACGCCGTGCGGTCCACGGGCGCCGAGGCGGTCCACCCCGGCTTCGGCTTCCTCTCCGAGAACGCGGCCTTCGCCCGGCGACTGGCCAAGGAAGGCATCGTCTTCATCGGCCCCAACCCCCACGCCATCGAGGCGATGGGCGACAAGATCGAATCGAAGAAGTTCGCCGCCCGGGCCAATGTCTCGGTGGTCCCCGGCCATGTGGGCGAGATCGACGACACCGCCCACGCCGTGAAGATCTCGGAGGAGATCGGCTATCCGGTGATGATTAAGGCCTCGGCCGGCGGGGGCGGGAAGGGGATCCGCGTCGCCTGGAACCGCAAGGACGTGGAAGAGGGCTTCCCGGCGGTGCGCGCCGAGGCCAAGTCCAGCTTCGGCGACGACCGGATCTTCATCGAGAAATTCATCGAGAGCCCGCGCCACGTCGAGATCCAGGTGCTGGGCGACAAGCACGGCAACGTCGTGCACCTGTTCGAGCGCGAGTGCTCGATCCAGCGCCGGAACCAGAAGGTCATCGAGGAGGCGCCCAGCCCCCTGCTGGACGAGAAGACCCGCAAGGCCATGGGCGACCAGGCCGTCGCGCTGGCCAAGGCCGTGCAATACGACAGCGCCGGCACCGTCGAGTTCGTGGCCGGCCAGGACAAGAGCTTCTACTTCCTGGAGATGAACACCCGCCTGCAGGTGGAACACCCGGTCACCGAGATGATCACCGGCGTGGACCTGGTCGAGCAGATGATCCGCTCGGCCTATGGCGAGAAGCTGCCGTTCGCCCAGAAGGACCTGAAGATCAACGGCTGGGCCATGGAAAGCCGGATCTACGCCGAGGACCCCTACCGGGGCTTCCTGCCCTCGATCGGCCGCCTGGTGCGCTACTCGCCGCCGGCGGAGGGCGAGGTGGAGGGCGGCTTCGTGCGCAACGACGCGGGCGTGCGCGAGGGCGACGAGATCTCGATGTTCTACGATCCGATGATCTCGAAGCTGTCGACCTGGGGGAAGACCCGGGAGGCGGCCATCGACGTCATGGGCCGGGCCTTGGAGGATTTCCATATCGAGGGCCTGGGCCAGAATATCCCGTTCCTGGCCGCCGTGATGGACCAGGCGCGGTTCCGGTCAGGCAAGCTCTCGACCAACTACATCAAGGACGAGTTCCCCGACGGTTTCCAGGGCCTGCCGCCGACCGACGCGCAGCGCGACCTGATGGGCGCGGTGGCCCTGGCCATGCACCGGGCGATGCTGGCCCGCGTCGCGCCGGACCAGGTGCGCAGCGAGTGGATCGTCGTCGCCGGGCACAAGCAACAGTCCATGAAGGTCGCGGCGGTCGACGGCGGCCTCACGATCGACGCCGACGGCCGTAAGCTGCGGCTGGAAGACATCCAGTGGCGGCCCGGCCAGCCGTCGTTCCGGGGCAACCTGGACGGCAAGGACTTCACCGTGGCGGTAAAGCCGGCGGCCGAGGGCTTCGTGATCCGCCACCGCGCCACGACGCTGCATGTGCTGGTGCTGACGCCGCGCTCGGCCGAACTGCACCAGAAGTTGCCGCCCAAGAAGGCCGCGGACACCTCGAAGATGGTGCTGTCGCCGATGCCGGGTCTGGTGGTCTCCATCGACGTGGCCCAGGGCCAGGAGGTCAAGACCGGCGAGGTCGTGGCCGTGCTGGAGGCCATGAAGATGCAGAACATCCTGCGCGCCGAGCGGGACGGCACGATCAAGGCGGTCAATGTGAAGTCCGGCGACAGCGTCGCGGCCGACGAGGTTCTGGTAGAGTTCGCCTGAGCGTTTCCGCTCGGGGGATTCGATGGGCTTTGCGGACCTCTTCTTCTCAGGCCAGGGCCGCGCGCCGCGCCTGCCGTCGCTGATCGCGGCGGCGGTGCTGCTGGTCCTTGCGGCGTTCTACGAGGCGCTGGTCGGTGCGACGCTGCACTGGATCACTGGCTGGGTGGTCTATCCGGCGCTGTTCTATGCCGGGGCCTGCGTCCTCTCGAAACGGCTCCACGATCGCGGCCGGTCGGGCTGGTGGGCCGCGCTTATTTTGACGTCGGTGGTCGCGGTCTGGCCGCACCCCTCGGGCTTCCTCGACTTCGCCTTCTTCCTGGTCCTGGTCTGGGCCTTCGTGGAACTGGCCCTGATGCCGGGCGAACAGGGCGCCAACCGCTACGGCCTTAACCCGGTGATGCTGGCGTCTGCGTAGAGATCAGAGAAGCGGCGCTTCCGCCTCTTCCACCGCCCCGAACACCTTAGCGAAGCTGGCCTCCAGCGCCGCGTCGGCCTCGTCCATGGTCACCGGCAGGCCCAGGTCGACCAGGCTGGTGACGCCGTGCGCGGTAACCCCGCAGGGAACGATGCCGCCGAAGTGGCCGAGGTCCGGCTCCACGTTCAGCGAGATCCCGTGGAATGAGACCCATTTGCGCAGCTTGACGCCGATGGCGGCGATCTTGTCCTCGCGGGGCGGGGCGCCGGGCTGGCGCCGCTCGACCCAGACACCGACGCGGCCCTCGCGAATCTCACCCTTCACGTTGAAGGCGCTCAGCGCCTCGATCACCCACGCCTCCAGGGCGGCCACGAAGGCGCGGACGTCGCGGCGGCGCTTCGTCAGGTCCAGCATGACGTACGCCACCCGCTGACCGGGGCCGTGATAGGTGAACTGCCCGCCGCGGCCGCTCTCGAACACGGGGAATCGGTCGGGGTCGATCAGGTCGGCCGGCTTGGCCGAGACGCCGGCGGTGTAAAGCGGCGGATGCTCCAGCAGCCAGACCAGTTCGCCGGCCCGACCGTCCGCAATGGCCGCCGCCCGCGCCTCCATGGCCGCCACCGCTTCGGGATAGCCCACCTGGCCGCGCGAAACGGCCCAGCCGACAGGGGCGCCGTCGGTGCGACCGAACAGCGCTTCGCCGGGCATATTTAACGTGCGGTCAAGCATGTCGGCCCAATGTGGGGTTCGGGCGTGCGTCGCGCAAAGCCCGTGAGTTCAGTTTCGGGGTCTTCCTTCGTGAGCCAGGTCAAGGCGGTCAATGTCGAAATCCAGGTGGTGCTCGGTCGCGCGACCCTGCCCATGGCGCAACTGCTGCGCATGGGCCGCGGGGCGGTGATTCCCCTGGATACGACCGTGAACGAGGAGGTCTGGATCCTCGCCAATAACCACCCGGTCGCCCGCGGCGAAATCCAGATCAACGACGAGCGGATCGCCATCACGGTGACCCGTGAGGCCAACGTCTACGACTACATGGCCGGCAACGCCTGAGCCTTATGTTTTAACGCACTTCACAAGGCGGGCGGGGTTTGCTACCTGCCGCGCCTCACCACGAGCGGTCGTGGCGGAATTGGTAGACGCGCAGCGTTGAGGTCGCTGTGGGGCAACCCGTGGAAGTTCGAGTCTTCTCGACCGCACCATCCTGCTTCGCCCCCTGGGCTACGCAGGATTGAACGAGGTGGGTCGAGGCGAAGCAGGATGCCCTGCGAAGCCTTGGCGTAGCAGGGCCGGTCACCGGAGGGGCTCTCCTGCACTACGTCTACCTCCTCGTGAGTCTCGCGAACCCAGCCAAACGGTACATCGGCGTCACGTCGGACCTCCGGGCACGGGTCCGCGAACACAACGGTGGCAAGTCTCCGCACACCTCGAAGCACCGGCCCTGGAAACTGGTCACCTATGTCGCTTTCGGCGAACGGGATCAGGCGGAAGCTTTCGAGACCTACTTGAAATCCGGCTCAGGCCATGCGTTCGCTCGCAAGCGGCTTTGGCCGACGTGAGTGGCCCGGCTCGCCGGCGGCGATCCTCTCGACCGCATCCGTGAATCAGGGTCTCAACCAGGGAACGAGCAGAGCCGTCCAGATATAGCCGGGGAGGTCCGCATGGTACGCGAAACGGACGACCTCACCGAGCTCGTGGACATCGAGGAAGACCTCGAAGACCTGGCCCTCGAAGACGACTACGCGCTGAACCCGGAATTCGTCTCGGACGTCGCGGACGCCCTGGACCGCGGCGACGCCGAGCGCTTGCGCGAGCTGCTCAGCGCCCTGCATCCGGCCGACGTGGCGGATCTGATGGGCTTCCTGTCGGCCGATGCGCGGGAAGAACTGATCCCGCACCTTGATCCCGAGACCCTGGCCGAGATCCTGTCCGAATTGGACAGCGAGATCCGCGAGGAGGTGCTGGAGCACGTCCCGTCGGCGACCCTCGCCAAGGCCATCGGCGAGATGGAATCCGACGACGCGGCCGACGTCGTCGACGACCTGGAGGACGACAAGCGCGCCGAGGTCATGGCGGCCATGCCCGAGCTGGAGCGGGCGGCCATCGAGAGCACGCTCTCCTACGAGGACGAGACCGCCGGCCGCCTCATGCAGCGCGAGGTGGTGGCCGCGCCGCAGTTCTGGACCGTCGGGCAGGCCATCGACCACTTCCGCAGGGACAGCGACGAACTGCCCGAGCTGTTCTTCGACATCTATGTGGTCGACCCCGCCTACAAGCCGGTCGGCGCGGTGCCGGTGAGCATGCTGCTGCGCAGCGCCCGCGCGACGCCCCTGGCCCAGATCATGGAGCCGGTGACGGAAATCACCGTCGACCTCGACCAGGAAGAGGTCGCCTACATCTTCGACAAGTACCACCTGATCTCCGCGCCGGTGGTCGACCCCGCTGGGCGGTTGGTGGGCCAGATCACCGTCGACGACATCGTCGGCGTCGTCCAGGAAGAGGGCGAGGAGGACATCCTGGCCCTGGCCGGCGTGTCGGACGCCGGCCGCGACGCGGGCGTCATCGGCATCGTCCGCTCGCGCCTCCCGTGGCTGCTGGTGAACACGGTGACGGCGGCCCTGGCCGCCAGCGTCATCGGCGCCTTCGAACAGGAGATTCAGAAGCTGGCGATCCTGGCCGCCCTGATGCCGATCGTGGCGTCGCTGGGCGGCAACGCCGGCACCCAGACCCTGGCCGTGGCCGTGCGGGCCCTGGCCAGCCGCGAGCTTTCCGCGTTCAACGCCGTGCGCACCGTCAGCCGGGAAATGGTGGTGGGCCTGACGAACGGCTTCGTGCTGGCGATACTCACCGGCGGTGTCGTCTTCGGCCTCTTTCAGGACCTGCGGCTCTCGATCGCCTTCGGCCTGGCGCTGATGATCAACCTGTTCGTGGCCTCGCTCGCGGGGGCGGTGATCCCGCTGGCGCTGGAGCGAATGGGCCGGGATCCTGCCGTTTCCTCATCTGTTTTCGTGACTTTCACGACGGACTTCACAGGTTTCTTCGCCTTCCTGGGCCTCGTCGCGCTAATCCTGTTGTAACTGGCGTCAGGCTTGCGCCTGATCCGTTCAGGCGCCTGCCGCCTGTGCCGATTTGGGACGATTGGGAGCCATGCTCTCGCGCCATCGCGTTTCCCGGGCGGCCATCGAACTGATCAAGCGGTTCGAAGGCTACCGCCGACACGCCGCCCAGCTGCCCGATGGCCGCTGGATGATCGGCTATGGCCACACGCTGACGGCTCGCGAGGGGGCCGAAGTTTCCGAGTCTGACGCCGAGGCCTTGCTGGTCTACGACCTGATCAGCGTCCAGCACACGGTGAACGAGAACGTCTACGCGCCGCTCAGCCAGAACCAGTACGACGCGATCTGCAGCTTCGCGTTCAACATCGGCTTGGACAACTTCCGCCGCAGCCAGGTGCTGAAGCGGCTCAACGCCGGCGCCGCAGTGCAGGCGGCCTGCGCCATGGAGCTGTGGCGCAAGGCCGACTTCGAGGGCGAGCGGATCGTGGTGGACGCCCTGGTGCGCCGCCGCGCCGCCGAGAAGGCGTTGTTCCTGACCCCGCCCGGCGACGACTTCGCCTCCGCCCCGTCACCGATCATCCGGCCGGCCATCGACCTGGACGCGCTCGACTTGGTGCCGCTGCGCCGGCCGGTGGAGCTGGAGACCTCATTCGACGACAACCGCGTCCGGGTCCGCCGCGAGGCGACGCTGGAGGAGGTGGAGCTCGCGACGGCAGCGCCGGAACTGGCCCGTCCGGCGGTGACCGCCGCAGCGGAGGCCGTCGCTGCCCGGCTCGAGACGATCTTCGCCCATCCCGGCGAGGAGCCCGAACCGGCTCTGGAGCCCGAGCCGGAGGTCATCTCCGAGCCCGAGGGGGCCTCCGAACCGATCGCGGCCTGGGAGGCCGAAGTCTCGCCCGAACCGGAGCCCGAGCCCGAAGGGGATCAGCTTCCCGAGCCCGAACCTGAAGCCGACCTGCGCCCGCAGGCCGATTTCGCGCCGCCGATCACCCCGCATCTCGAACCTGAAGAGGTCGAGGAAGAGCTTGTCGTGGACGAGCCGCTGGTCCCCGAACCCGAAGCGGCGGCCGACGACCTGGAGATCCCAAAGGCGCCCGCCGCCGCCTTCGAGGAACCCGAACCGGCTCCGGAGCCGGAGGCCCAGCCGTACGAGTTCATTCCCGCCCGTCCGCGGCCCGCGCCGAAGCCTAAGGAAGTCTCGGTGGTCTGGGACCTGCTGCTGGCGCTGTTCGGCCTGGCCTTCTTCGGCTTCGGCATCTTCTGGGGGCTCAGCGCCCGGGCGCCCGCGAACGGCCTGATCACGCCCCTGATGGTAGCCTGGCCCGCAGGCCTCGCCGGAGTCGGTTTCGTGGTGGTCGCGGTGTTCCGGCTGCTGCAACGGCTGGGGCGCGAGGCCGAGCGCGACTAGTTCGCGCGGCGCGGCGGCCATGCTAACAGCCGCCCATGATCTCGAACCACGGCCCTAACATGGAGTTCGGCCTCGGCGAGGCCGCCGACGCCATCCGCGACACCACCGCCCGCTTCGCCGCCGACAGGATCGCGCCGCTGGCCGCCGAGGTGGACGCCGCCAACACCTTCCCCCGCGCGCTCTGGCCCCAGATGGGCGAGCTCGGCCTGCACGGCATCACCGTCGAGGAGGAGTTCGGGGGCCTGGGCCTGGGCTATCTCGAACACGTGGTGGCGATGGAGGAGGTGTCCCGCGCCTCGGCCTCGGTGGGCCTGAGCTATGGCGCCCACTCGAACCTCTGCGTGAACCAGATCCGCCGCTGGGGCACGCCGGAGCAGAAGCGGCGCTACCTGCCCAAGCTGATCAGTGGCGAACATGTCGGCTCCCTGGCCATGAGCGAGGCCGGCAGCGGTTCCGACGTCGTCTCGATGCGACTGAAGGCCGAGAAGCGCGGCGACCGCTACGTCCTGAACGGCACGAAATTCTGGATCACCAACGCCCCCCACGCTCACACCCTGGTAGTCTACGCCAAGACCTCGCCGGAGGAGGCCTCGCGCGGCATCACCACCTTCCTCATCGAAAAGGGCTTCAAGGGCTTCAGCGTCTCGAACAAGCTGGACAAGATGGGGATGCGCGGCTCCGACACCGCCGAGCTGGTGTTCGAGGACTGCGAGGTGCCGGAGGAGAACGTCATGGGCCCCGTCGGCGGGGGCGCGGGCGTCCTGATGAGCGGGCTGGACTACGAGCGGACCGTGCTGTCCGGCGGGCCGCTGGGCATCATGCAGGCCTGCCTCGACGTCGTCCTGCCCTACGTCCGCGAGCGCAAACAGTTCGGCAAGCCGATCGGCTCGTTCCAGCTCATGCAGGGCAAGGTGGCGGACATGTATGTCGCACTGAACTCGGCCCGCGCTTATGTCTATGCTGTGGCCAGGGCCTGCGACGCGGGCCAGACGACGCGGTTCGATGCGGCGGGGGCGATCCTGATGGCGAGCGAGAACGCCGTGAAGGTGGCGCTGGAGGCGATCCAGGCCCTGGGCGGCGCCGGCTACACCAAGGAGTATCCGGTGGAGCGCCTGCTGCGCGACGCCAAGCTCTACGACATCGGCGCGGGCACCAACGAGATCCGCCGCTTCCTCATCGGCCGGGAGCTCGTGGGCGGATGAGGGCGGCCGGGGCGCTGATCCTGATGCTAGGCGTGGCCGGGTGCGCGAGCGCGCCCAGGCCGCTGGCTTGCCCCGTCGGCCAGGCTCCGCTCCGCACCGCCCAGCTGTTCTTCGGCGCCAAGGCCCCCGCGACGCTCGACGAGCGTGCGCTGCGCCGGTTCGTGGACCAGGAAGTCACGCCGCGCTTTCCCGATGGCGTCACCGTGGTGGACGGCGGCGGCCAGTGGAAGGGCTCCGAGAACCGGCTGATCCGCGAGGCCTCGAAGGTTGTTCTGGTGGTGCTGCCGACCACCGGCGACGGCGGCGGGGCCAAGGTCGAGGCGGTGCGCGCCGCGTATCGCACCAAATTCAAGCAGGAGCCCGTCGTGGTCCTGCCGCCTCCGGGCTGCGACGCGCTGTAGGGCGCAAGGCGCCTCGCGGGGGCCGATCCCCGACGCTATGGTTCCCGACGGGGGCAGGGCGCTGGCTGGCGAGCCAGAATCGCATCTCACGTCTCCCGTGTCGTCGAAGAGGGAGTTCGTGAGATGAAGACCTGGGGCCTGCCGATCGCGCTTGCGGCGCTGATGCTGACCACGACGGCGGACGCCGCCAGCCTTCCCGCGCTGAAGAAGCAGGCGGTGGCCAGCGTGCAGGCGCGCGCGAAGCTGGCCCAGCAGATGAACGACAAGATCTTCAGCTTCGGCGAACTGGCGTTCCAGGAGGTCGAGACCTCGAAATATATCACCGAGGTCCTGGAGAAGAACGGCTTCACCGTGACCCGCGGCGTCGCCGGCCTGCCCACGGGCTGGGTCGCCACCTGGACGAACAAGACCGGCGGCCCGGTCATCGCCCTGGGCTCGGACATCGACGGCATTCCCAAGGCCTCGCAGACCCCGGGCATCCCCTGGCGAAAGCCTATGGTCGAGGGCGCGCCAGGCCACGGGGAGGGCCACAACTCGGGCAACGCCGTGAACGTCGTGGCCGCCCTGGCGGTCAAGGACCTGATGGAGAAGGAGGGCATCGCCGGCACCCTCATGCTCTGGCCGGGCGTCGCCGAGGAGCTGGTGGCCGGCAAGGCGTTCATGGTCCGCGAGGGCGTGTTCAGGAACGTCGACGCGGTGCTGTTCACCCACGTGGGCGACAACCTCTCCACCACCTGGGGCAAACCTTCCGGCACCGGCCTGGTCTCGGTGGAGTACACGTTCCACGGCGCCAGCGCCCATTCGGCCGGCAAGCCCTGGATGGGTCGCTCCGCCCTCGACGCCGTATCGCTGATGAACATCGGCTGGGAGTTCCGGCGCGAACACATCCGGCCCGAGCAGCGGTCGCACTATGTGATCACCGACGGCGGCGACCAGCCCAACGTCGTGCCGCAGGTGGCGAAGGTCTGGTATTTCTTCCGCGAGCAGGACTTCAAGCGCATCTCCGACCTCTACGCCGTGGGCAACAAGATCGCCGACGGGGCCGCCATGATGACCGACACCACGGTCGAGCGGCGGATCGTCGGCACGGCCGCCCCGCGCCACTTCAACAAGCCGATCGCCGAGGCCGCCTACGCCAACATTCAGGCGGTGGGCTTGCCCAAGTGGACCGCCGACCAGCAGGCCTTCGCCAAGGCCGTCCAGAAGGAGGTCGGCGCCGACAAGCAGGATGGGCTGTCCACAGAACTCAAGAACCTGGAGCCCCCGGTCGAGAAGCCGGAGAGCGGCGGGTCGGACGACATCGGCGACATCTCCTGGACCGTGCCGACGATCACCGTGAACTACCCCTCCAACATCCCGGGGCTGGCGGGCCACAGCTGGATGAACGCCATCTCGATGGCCACGCCTATCGCGCATGACGGCGTGGTGGCCGGCGCCAAGGTGATCGCCATGACCACCCTGGACCTGCTCACCCGGCCGGAGCTGCGCTCGGCGGCCAAGGACTACTTCGTCAAGGTCCAGAACAAGGACGAGCGCTACGTCCCGATGATCTCGGCCAGCGACAAGCCGGCCATCGAGCTCAACGCCGACATGATGGCCCAATTCCGCCCGGCCATGCGCGCGCAGTACTACGACGAGACGAAGTATCCGACCTACCTGGACCAGCTGGGCGTGAAGTGGCCCACGCTGGAGCGGCCGAAGTAGCCGAGAAGCCTAGCCGGCGGCCGCGGCCGCCGGCGCGCGGGCCTTCAGCATCCGCTGTGGTTTCCACTGGACGAGCGAGCGCCAGGCCCATTCGAAGGGCCCGTAGTTGAAGCGGTCCAGCCACAGCCGGCTCCAGATCAGCAGGAACGCCCAGACGCCCGCCACCACCCAGAGAAGCTCGGCCCGCGACAGCTCGCCGTAGAGGCCGAAGCCGTAGCCGCAGAAGAGGGTGCTCGTGATGATCGAGGTGCCCAGGTAGTTGCTGAACGCCATCCGTCCCGCCGCCGCGAGCAGGTCGGTCAGCGCCTTGAATAGCCCGGCTCGAACCATCAGTAGGACGACCGCGGCGTGGGCTAGGCCGATGAAGGGTCTGGTCGTCTGCTGCCACGCCTCCCGCTCGTGCAGGACCAAGGGGTCGAAGTTCGACTGGGCAATGCCCGCCGCGAGCCAGGCGGTAAACGGGACGCAGACCAGGTAGGCGAACCCGATCAACGCCAGGTAGGCTCGGGTGGACCACCCGAGGGTGAAGAAGCCCATGCGGAAGAGGGCCATCCCCACGAACATCTGACCGAGGGCCTCGGGGAACATCTCCGTCGGCAGCAGCACGACATAGAACAGCATGACCATGTTGGCCCGGGCCTGCAGGGCCGACAGGAAGTCGCCGCCGAATCCCGCGAGCTCGACCGCCTTGGCCTCCGGCGGCGCCTGGACCGCCATCGACGCCTGCCGCCAGGCCTTGACCGTATCCGCCGGCGCGCCGGGCGCCGTGGCGGCGGCGTGCAGGGCCTCTAGCGCTCCGGCCTGCCAGACGTTCTTGGCCAGCAGGGCGAGGAGGATCGTCGCCCCTATGATGAGCTGGGTGCGGGCCGGCAGCTTGCGGAACGGGAAGATCAGCAGGCCAGCCAGGGCATAGACCACCAGGACGTCGCCGAACCAGAACAGGAAGGCGTGGGCCAGGCCGAACAGCAGCATCCATCCCATGCGGCGGTAGTGGATCATCGCGGGCGACAGGCCCGATCCGCCCTCCGCCCGTTCGGCGATCAGCACGGTCGAGGCGCCGAACAGCATCGTGAACAGCGCCCGCATCTTGCCATCGGTCAGGACGTTGTTGACCGCCCACATCCAGAAGTCGGCCCCGGTCGATCCGCCGGCGTAGGTGGGGTTGATGTAGGCGAACGAGGGCAGGCCCATGCCCACGATGTTCATCAGCAGGATGCCCAGCACCGCCATGCCGCGGACGGCGTCGATGGACAGGTGCCGCTCGGCGCTGGCGCTGGTCATTCGCTTCCCCCGATCGTTGTTATCAAGCTTGGCCCGCTCGCGCCGACTGTCAACGCGGGCAAACAGTGCTAGCGGGTAACCCTGGCGTAGCGGGGAGGGCGATGGCGCGCGCGGACGGACAGGCGGGAGGGGCGCTGCGGGGACGCCGGCGCAAGGGGCAGGGGCCCGACCTGCGCCAGTCGATCCTGGACGCCGCCGAGGCCCTCTTCTCGAAGCACGGTTTCTACGGGGTCACGGTGCGCCAGGTCGCGGCCGAGGCCGGCGTCGACACCGCCCTGATCCACTACTACTTCGGCGCCAAGCGCGAGCTGTTCGACAGCGTCTTCGCCCGCCGCGCCGAGATCCTGAACGATGCCCGCCTGGCCGCGATGCGGGTCTACGTCGACGCCCACCAGGGAACGATGACCGCCGAGGGGATCATCGAGGCCTTCATCGACCCGCTGATCGAACTGTCGCTGACCAACGACGAGGGCTGGAAGAACTATTTCCGCCTGGTGGCGCTGGTGAACAACACGCCGGCCTGGGGCGGGGAGACCATGCACCGGTTCTTTGATCCGGTGGTCCACCAGCTGGTCGACACCCTGAAGGCGGCGCTGCCGGAGGCCGAGTTGCGGGACCTCTACTGGGCCTATCAGTTCCTGACCGGCGCCATGATGCTGGCGCTGTCCGAAACAGGTCGGATCGACCAGTTGTCATACGGATTATGCAGGTCCACCGACCTCGAGGCGGTGCGGGCCCGGCTCTACGCCTGGTGCGCGGCGGGTCTCGAAGAGGTGGTTCGCCGGCGGCCCTAGCCGGGACTGTGTCGCAAATTCATCAGTCGATTAAAAACGCGCCGGCGCCGTGCGACCGCGCTGGCGCTCCGCGTCGGAATGCTCCAACACTCCCGCTTAATTCACCTGGTGGTGAAATCGTTGATTCCGGGCGGCTCATGGGGAGCGGCCAAGGCGTCTTCGGGAGGAAATACATGAAGAAGCTGGTGAAAGCCGCCCTGCTTGCGGGCGCGGCCTGGTCCGTCGTTCCCACCCTCGCCATCGCCCAGACCGCGGCTGCGGACGACGTGGGCGTCGAGGAAGTGGTCGTCACCGCCCGCCGGCGCGAGGAAAGCCTGAAGGACGTGCCGGTCGCCGTGACCGCCGTTACCGGCGAGCGCCTGGCCGCCACGGGCGCCGTCGACATCACCACCCTGCAGCAGTCGACCCCGAACCTGACGGTGCAGGTCGCCCGCGGCTCGAACTCGACCCTGATCTCCTTCATCCGCGGCGTCGGCCAGCAGGACCCGCTGTGGGGCTTCGAGCCCGGCGTCGGCCTCTACATCGACGACGTCTATGTGGCCCGCCCGCAGGCCGCCGTCCTCGACATCTTCGACGTCCAGCGCCTGGAAGTGCTGCGCGGGCCCCAGGGCACGCTCTACGGCCGCAACACCATCGGCGGCGCCATCAAGTACGTGACGGCCAAGATCGAGGGCGACCCCGAGATCAAGCTGCGCGCCAACCTCGGCTCCTACGACCAGCGCGACCTGATCGCCTCGGCCAAGGGCCAGGTGAACGACTACGTGGGCCTGGGCCTGACCTGGGCGACGTTCAACCGCGACGGCTTCGGCGAGAACCTGACCACGGGCGCCGAGCACTACGACAAGGACGTCCAGGCCGCCCGCGCCACCGTCGAGGTGACGCCGTCCGAGACCCTGTTCTTCCGCCTGTCGGGCGATATCGTCACCGACCGCTCCAACCCGCGCCATGGCCACCGCGAGGTCCCCGGCCTGACCGCCGCGGGCGTGCCGATCCCGACCGCCACGGTGTTGGACGACATCTACGACACCCGCGCGGGCGCGGGCGACAAGAACAAGGTGGAGGCGCGCGGCGTCTCGCTGCTGGGCGAATGGAAGGCCAGCGACACCCTGACCTTCAAGTCCATCACCGCCTATCGCGCCGGTGAGACCGAAGGCGTGATCGACTTCGACACCGAGCAGGCCTCGCTGCTCGACATCCCCGCCCGCTACAACGACCACCAGTTCACCCAGGAGTTCCAGGCGCTCTATTCGGGCGAGCGCCTTCAGGGCGTGTTCGGCCTCTACTACCTGAACGCCACGGCGGCCGGCGCCTTCGACACCGTCGTCGGCCAGGCCAACCTGTCGATCGCCACCGCGGGCCACGTGGACACCAAGAGCTACTCGGCCTTCGCCGACGTCAGCTACGACGTCACCGACCAGCTCTCGATCTCGCTGGGCGGCCGCTACACCCGCGACAAGAAGACGGCGCAGGTCTATCGCCAGAACTTCACCGGGCTGAAGAGCCCGCTGTTCGGCAATCCGACGGCGATCCCCGGCCTGGTCCGGTCGAACTTCACCAGCTCGGACACCTACGAGCGGTTCACCCCGCGGGTCAGCGTCCGCTACGAGATCACGCCGGACGTCTCGACCTATGTGTCGTTCAGCCAGGGCTTCAAGTCGGGCGGCTTCGACATGCGCGCCGACGCCATCCTGACCCCGAGCTCGGTGAACGGCTACGATCCCGAGAAGGTGGACAGCTACGAAGGCGGCGTGAAGGGCTACTTCTTCGACCGCCGCCTGTCGCTGAACACGGCGGTCTTCTATTCGAAGTACAAGGACCAGCAGGTCACCCTGCAGACGCCGGTGGGCGCCTCGATCGCCTCGCAAGTGGCCAACGTCGGCAAGTCGCACATCTACGGCGCGGAGATCGAAGGGCAGGCGACGTTCACGTCCTCCCTCTTCGCCAACTTCTCGCTGGGCTACACCAAGGCCGAGTTCGACGAATACCGGGCCCTGGACCTGACGGCGACGCCGCCGGTGGTGCGCGACTTCGCCGACGAGCGGGTGTTCCAGAACACGCCGAAGTGGAACGGCGCGGTCAGCCTGACCTGGCGCCACGACCTGGGCGACCACGGCTCGATCGCGGTCATCCCCTCGGCGTCGTACCGCTCGTCGTTCAACATGTTCGAGGTGCCCTCGATCCTCGACCAGGACAGCTACTGGCTGCTGGACGCCAGCATCGTCTGGACGTCGGCGGACGACCGCTACCAGGTCGGCCTGCACGGCAAGAACCTGGGCGACGAGGAGTACCGCATCGGCGGCTACAACTTCCCGCAGTCGGCCGGCGTGCTCTTCGGCAACTCGGTGACCGCCTACTACGGCCCGCCGCGCACCGTGACCCTCTCGCTCCAGGCCAAGTTCTAGATCCTCATCGACGCCCGGCTCTCCACGGAGCCGGGCGTTCCTGATTCTGCAGGTCCCGATGTCCTCGACTCCCCGCGCCAGCGGCTATCCCAAGGTCGTGCTGGCGGTGCTGATCGTCGCCTACACGTTCAACTTCCTGGATCGGCAGATCCTCGGGATCCTGGCCGGGCCCATCAAGGCCGAGCTGGGTCTCAGCGACAGCCAGCTCGGGCTCATGGGCGGCCTGGCCTTCGCGCTCTTCTACACCGGGCTGGGCGTGCCGATCGCGGCCCTGGCCGACCGGTGGAGCCGCACCTGGATCATGACCGGGGCGCTGGCGCTGTGGAGCGGCTTCACCGCCCTCTGCGGCCTGGCCACCGGCTTCTGGCAGCTGTTCCTCTGCCGCATGGGTGTGGGGATCGGCGAAGCGGGGGGCGTGGCCCCGGCCTATTCGCTGATCAGCGACTACTTTCCGAAGGAGCAGCGGGCGAGGGCGCTGGCGGCCTATTCCTTCGGCATCCCCATCGGTTCGGCGCTCGGCATCCTGTTCGGCGGCCTCATCGCCCATGCGGTGGACTGGCGGGCCGCCTTCATCGCGGTGGGCGTCGCCGGGGTCGCCCTGGCGCCGATCTTCCGCCTGATCGTCAAGGAGCCCCCGCGGGAGGCCTCGCCGCCCCCGGCGCCTGTCGCGGCGGGCGCGCCGCCGGCCGGCGGGGTTCGCGCCCTGCTGGCCAAGCCCAGCTTCTGGCTGATCTCGCTCGGTGCGGCGGCCTCTTCCGTCTGCGGGTACGGCGTCGCCTTCTGGCTGCCCAGCTTCTTCGAGCGCAGCCTGGGCATGGGCCTGGTCGACCGCTCGCTGTTCCTGGGCTCTATGACCCTGGTCGGCGGCGTCATCGGCGTATGGGCCGGCGGCGTGCTGGGCGACCGGCTCGGCCGCGCGCGCCCGGCGGCCTACCTGCTGGTGCCGGCCGTCGCGTTCCTGCTGGCGCTGCCGTGTTTCGTGCTAGCGGTGCAGGCCAAGACGCTGTGGGTGGCCTTCATCTTGTTCCTGATCCCCACGGGCCTCAATCTGGTGTGGCTGGGACCTGTCATTACGGCAGTGCAGCATCTTGTCGCACCGGCCCAGCGGTCGACAGCTTCGGCGTGCTTCCTGTTCGTGAACAACCTGATCGGCCTGGGCCTGGGCACCTGGTACTTCGGCGCGATTTCCGACGTACTTACGCCACGTTACGGGACGGAAGCGCTGCGCTACGCCATCTATTCCGGCCTCGGCTTCTACGTGGTCAGCGCCGTGCTGTTCGTCCTGGCGGCGCGCGGGCTGAAGCGCGACTGGATCGCCTGAAACCCATTTCACGGCTGTATGAAATTAGCGCTTGCGTGCGGTGCAGCAAAGGCGCAGAAGGGTCCTGCCCTTTTGGGCGTTTCCTCCCTAATGACTTGGCCGCGCCTCCGGGTGCGGCCTTTTTTTTGGCCCGCGGGCTCAGACCTCGATGAGGGCGTAGTCGATTCCCAGGTCCCGGTTCAGGATCGGGCGGGCGACGTTGTAGACGGGCACGCCCCTGGCGGTCCGGCCCTCGTGGGCGCCGCGGTGCGCGTGGCCGTGGATGGCGCAGGTCACGCCCTCGAACCGGTCGATGGTCTCGCCCATCCGCGCCGAGCCCAAGAAGGCGAAGATCTCTGGGGGCTCGCCTTCCAGCGTCTCCTGCACTGGCGAGTAGTGGGTCACCACCACGATCCGCTCGTTCCGCAGCATGCGCAGGGAGCTCTCGAGCTTCAGGTTCTCGTCGACGGAGGCCTGGACGAAGGCCTTGATCTCGGGCTCGCCGAAGGCGCTCAGCATGTGGCGGCCGAACCCGCCGATGAAACCCTTGCAGCCCGCGAAGCCGACGCCCTCGATCTCCAGGGCCTCGCCGTCCAGCACCTTCATCCCGGCCTCGTGCAGGATGCGGGACACCTCCGAGGGCTGGCCGCACTCGTAGTCGTGGTTGCCGAGGACGCCCACCACGGGAATCGTGCAGACGCGCAGGTCCTCGGCGAGGATCTCCGCCTCGCGCGTTTTGCCGAAGTTCGTCAGGTCGCCGCAAAGCGCCAACACGTCGGCTTCCTGGCTGATGCGGGCGAACAACTCGCGATAGGGGCGCTCGGCGTTCTCGCCCACGTGCAGGTCGCCGATGGCGGCGAGGCGCAACGGACGGGCGGCGCCATCGTTCGCGGCGGTGTCAGGCGATAGGCTCATGGCGCTCCTCCAGCCCCTTGCCCACCACGTCGGCGAAGCCCCACTCGGTGATGTCGATCAGGTAGTCGCGCGGGCTGAACATCCGCCCCCGGCACACCTTCACCCGCGCAGGGGGCAGGGTGACCTGGGCCGCCAGCCGATCGGTGAGTTCGGTCATCACCCAGCGGGGGATCAGGTCGCGCTCCGTCGGATAGACGAAGCGGAAGTTGAGGAGGTGGATCAGCAGCACCTCCCAATAGGGCTCCATGTAGCCCAGCAGCCGCTTCCAATCGATGCGGTCCGCCTGGCGGTAGAGCACGTGAGCCACGTCGGCGCCGTCGTACCGGTAGCGGTCCTGGATGAACATCTTGGAGATCACCAGCTCGGTCGGCGCGGTGATCTTGGCCTCGACGCCGTAGACCTCGATGGTGGAGTTGTCCTCGAACCAGGCGTCGGTAACGGGCGCGGCGCCGTTCGACATGGCGAAGATGACGTCGAAGAAGCGCTCGCCCTGCCAGACCTTGGCGATCCAGCGCTCGTCCTCCACGTCGGTGCGGTAACCTCGCTCCTGGAAGTGGGCGAGGATCTTGGGGAAATCCCCCGCCTTGCAGAAGACGTCCAGGTCCTTGGTCGGCCGGACGATCCCGGTATAGGCGCAGACCGCATAGGTTCCCGAGAGCAGGAAGGGGATGCCGGACGCCGTCAGCAGGCGAAGGCTCTCCGCGTAGAACGCTTCGGCGTCCGGCGGCGGTTCGAAGGCGGACGCGTCATAGGCCTGTGACATCGGTCGAGGGAACGACGGCGCAGCCGCACGGTTCCTTGGCGGCTGCGATACCCTGTCCAGTTGAGAAAACTAAACCGCCGGTTCATCAAGGATGAGCGAAACCTTTATTTCCGGCCGAGCTGGAACCGTGGCTGTAGGGCCACGTTTCCCGTGAGGGTGGGGGTGTGCCGAGGCGTCAGGGCTGCCGGCATTTCCCCTTTTTATAGAACGTCCTGTCGGGGGAATTCATGCCTGCTGCCGCTGCCAAGACCGCCAAAGCCCGCCGCGCTCCGCGTCCCCAGGCCGAGGTCGATACAGCCCAGCTTCTGGCCGCGCTGCGCGCGTTCAGCCGCGGCGATTTCTCGGTGCGCCTTCCGCGCGCCACGGGGATGGCCGGCGAGATCGCGGAAGCCTTCAACGACGTGGTCGAGCAGAACGACCGGATGACCCGCGAGTTCGAGCGGCTGGGCGACACGGTGGGCCGCCAGGGCAAGATCAGCCATCGCGCCAAGCTGCCGGCAGCGCAGGGCTCCTGGGCCGCCTCGGTGGACGCGGTGAACACGCTGATCACCGACATGATCCATCCCACCGCCGAAATGGCCCGCGTGATCGGCGCCGTGGCCAAGGGCGACCTGTCGCAGACCATGGACATGGAGAACGAGGAGCGACCGCTGCGCGGCGAGTTCCTGCGGATCGGCAAGGTCGTGAACACCATGGTGGGCCAGCTGGGCTCGTTCGCCGCCGAAGTGACGCGCGTGGCGCGCGAGGTGGGCACCGAGGGCAAGCTGGGCGGCCAGGCGCAGGTGAAGGGTGTGACCGGCGCCTGGAAGGACCTGACCGACAACGTGAACTTCATGGCCGCCAACCTGACCGGCCAGGTGCGGAACATCGCCGAGGTGACCACCGCCGTGGCCAACGGCGACCTGAGCCGCAAGATCACCGTGGACGTGAAGGGCGAGATCCTGGAGCTGAAGAACACCATCAACACCATGGTGGACCAGCTGAACTCGTTCGCCTCGGAAGTGACGCGCGTGGCGCGCGAGGTGGGTACGGAAGGCAAGCTGGGCGGTCAGGCGCAGGTGAAGGGCGTGGCCGGCACCTGGAAGGAACTGACCGACAACGTGAACCTGATGGCCGGCAACCTGACCGGCCAGGTGCGGAACATCGCCGACGTGACCACCGCCGTGGCCCGGGGCGACCTCTCCAAGAAGATCACCGTGGAGGTGCGCGGGGAGATCCTGGAGTTGAAGAACACCATCAACACCATGGTGGACCAGCTGAACGCCTTCTCGTCGGAAGTGACGCGCGTGGCGCGTGAAGTGGGCACCGAGGGCAAGCTGGGCGGCCAGGCCCGAGTGGAGGGCGTGACCGGCGCCTGGAAGGACCTGACCGACAACGTGAACTTCATGGCGGCCAACCTGACGGGCCAGGTGCGGAACATCGCCGAGGTCACCACCGCCATCGCCAACGGGGACCTCTCCAAGAAGATCACCGTGGACGTGAAGGGCGAGATCTCGGAACTCAAGATCACCATCAACACCCTCGTCGACCAGCTGAACGCCTTCGCCTCGGAAGTGACGCGCGTGGCGCGCGAGGTGGGTACGGAGGGCAAGCTGGGCGGCCAGGCCCAGGTGAAGGGCGTCGGCGGCGCCTGGAAGGACCTGACCGACAACGTGAACCTGATGGCCGCCAACCTGACGGGCCAGGTGCGGAACATCGCCGAGGTGACCACCGCCGTGGCCAATGGCGACCTGTCCAAGAAGATCACCGTGGACGTGCGCGGGGAGATCCTGGAGCTGAAGAACACCATCAACACCATGGTGGACCAGCTGAACTCGTTCTCGTCGGAAGTGACGCGCGTGGCGCGCGAAGTGGGTACGGAAGGCAAGTTGGGCGGCCAGGCCCAGGTGAAGGGCGTTGCCGGCACCTGGAAGGACCTGACCGACAACGTGAACCTGATGGCGAACAACCTGACCGGTCAGGTGCGGAACATCGCCGAAGTCACCACCGCCGTGGCCAACGGCGACCTGTCCAAGAAGATCACCGCCGACGTTAAGGGCGAGATCCTGGAGCTGAAGAACACCATCAACACCATGGTGGACCAGCTGAACGGCTTCGCCTCGGAAGTGACGCGCGTGGCGCGCGAGGTGGGTACGGAAGGCAAGCTGGGCGGCCAGGCGCAGGTGAAGGGCGTGGCCGGGACCTGGAAGGACCTGACCGACAACGTGAACTTCATGGCGAACAACCTGACCGGTCAGGTCCGGAACATCGCCGAGGTGACCACCGCCGTGGCCAACGGCGACCTCTCCAAGAAGATCACCGTGGACGTGCGCGGGGAGATCCTGGAGCTGAAGAACACCATCAACACGATGGTGGACCAGCTGAACTCCTTCGCCTCGGAAGTGACCCGCGTGGCCCGTGAAGTGGGCACCGAGGGCAAACTGGGCGGTCAGGCGCAGGTGAAGGGCGTGGCCGGCACCTGGAAGGAGCTGACCGACAACGTGAACCTGATGGCCGGCAACCTGACCGGCCAGGTGCGGAACATCGCCGACGTGACCACCGCCGTGGCCCGCGGCGACCTCTCCAAGAAGATCACCGTGGACGTGCGGGGCGAAATTCTGGAGCTGAAGAACACCATCAACATCATGGTGGACCAGCTGAACGCCTTCGCCTCGGAAGTGACCCGCGTGGCGCGCGAGGTGGGCACCGAGGGCAAGCTGGGCGGCCAGGCGCAGGTGCCGGGCGTGGCCGGGACCTGGAAGGACCTGACCGACAACGTGAACATGATGGCCGGCAACCTGACCGGCCAGGTCCGGAACATCGCCGACGTGGTGACCGCGGTGGCCACCGGCGACCTGAAGCGAAAGCTGACCCTGGACGCCAAGGGCGAGATCGCGGCCCTGGCCGACACCATCAACGGGATGATCGAGACCCTGGCCACCTTCGCCGACCAGGTGACCAACGTGGCCCGCGAGGTGGGGATCGAGGGCAAGCTGGGCGGCCAGGCCCGGGTGCCCGGCGCCGCCGGCCTGTGGCGCGACCTGACCGACAACGTGAACGAACTGGCCGCCAATCTGACCACCCAGGTGCGCGCCATCGCCGAGGTGTCGACGGCCGTGACCAAGGGCGACCTGACCCGCTCGATCACCGTCGAAGCCTCGGGCGAGGTGGAGGAGCTGAAGAACAACATCAACGAGATGATCCGGAACCTCCGCGATCAGACGTTGAAGAACACCGAGCAGGACTGGCTGAAGACCAACCTGGCCCGGTTCACCCGGATGCTGCAGGGCGAGCGCGACCTGTCGACGGTGTCGAACCTGGTGCTCAGCGAGCTTGCGCCGCTGATCAACGCCCAGCACGCGGTGTTCTACGTGTCCGACCGGGACGAGGACAGCAATCCGGTCCTCAACCTCGCGGCCTCCTACGCCTTCAACAACCGCAAGCACCTGGCGAACTCGTTCAAGCTACGCGAGGGCCTGATCGGCCAGTGCGCCTACGAGAAGTCGCGCATCCTCCTGAGCAACGTGCCCAAGGATTATGTGCAGATCTCGTCGGGCCTGGGCGAGGCGGCTCCGGCCAACATCATCGTCCTGCCGGCGCTGTTCGAAGGCGAGGTGAAGGCGGTGATCGAGCTGGCCACCTTCGGCGAGTTCAACGAGACCCAGCAGCAGTTCCTGGACCAGCTGATGGAGTCCATCGGCATCGTGCTGAACACCATCGCCGCCAACATGCGGACCGAGGGGCTGCTCAAGCAGTCGCAGCTGCTGACCTCCGAACTGCAGGCCCAGCAGGAGGAGCTGAAGAAGACCAACGACCGGCTGGAACAGCAGGCCGCCTCGCTCCGCCAGTCGGAGGAACTGCTCCGGACCAAGCAAGAGGAGCTGCAGCAGACCAACGCCGAGCTGCAGGAGAAGGCGCACCTGCTGTCGGTGCAGAACCAGCAGGTGGAGGCCAAGAACCGCGAGGTGGAGCAGGCCAAGATCGCGCTGGAGGACAAGGCCGAACAGCTGGCGCTGACGTCGAAGTACAAGTCCGAGTTCCTGGCCAACATGAGCCATGAGCTGCGCACGCCGCTGAACTCGCTGCTGATCCTGTCGAAGCTGCTGGCCGACAACACCCAGGGCAACCTGTCGGACAAGCAGGTGGAATTCGCCCACAACATCCACGCCGCCGGCGCGGACCTGCTGGGGCTGATCAACGACATCCTGGACCTGTCGAAGATCGAGAGCGGCACCACGACGCTGGACATCAGCGAGATGTCGTTCGCCAGCCTGCGCGACCAGACGGACCGCACGTTCAGCCAGGTGGCGGCCGACAAGAAGCTGGACTTCGTGATCGACCTCGACCCGGCCCTGCCGCGATCGATGTACACCGACGACAAGCGCCTGCAGCAGATCATCAAGAACCTGCTGTCGAACGCCTTCAAGTTCACCGAGAAGGGCTATGTGAAGCTGAAGGTGGCGCGGGCCCACTCCGGCTGGAACGCCACGAACGACCACCTGAACACCGCCGGCCAGGTCCTGGCCTTCTCGGTGGAGGATTCGGGCATCGGCATTCCCGAGGAGAAGCAGCGGATCATCTTCGAGGCCTTCCAGCAGGCCGACGGCACCACCAGCCGCAAGTACGGCGGCACCGGCCTGGGCCTGTCGATCAGCCGCGAGATCACCCGCCTGCTGGGCGGGGAGCTGCGGGTCACGTCCACGCCGGGCAAGGGGTCGACCTTCACCCTCTACCTGCCGCTCAACTTCAGCCCGGCCCAGGCGCCGGCGGCCCGCTCGGGCGCTGCGCAACTGCCGCGGCCGATGCTGATGCCGTCGTCGTTCTCGGACGAGCCGGCGGAGGGCGTGGCCGACGACCGCGACCTGATCACGTCCGAGGACTCGGTGGTGCTGATCGTCGAGGACGATCCGCGCTTCGCCTCGATCCTGCTGAACCTGGTCCACGATTCCGGCTTCAAGGGCGTGGTCACGGGCGAGGGCGGGGCGGCGGCGTCGCTGGCGCGGCGGTTCGGGCCCGACGCCATCATGCTGGACATCGGCCTGCCCGACATGGACGGCCTGGCCCTGCTCGACCTGCTGAAGCGCACGCCTGAGACGCGGCACATCCCGGTCCACGTGATCTCGGCGGACGACCAGAAGGGCCTGGGGCTGTCGATGGGCGCCTTCGGCTTCACCCACAAGCCGGTGGAGCGGGAGGTGGTCGTCTCCACCCTGCAGGGCGTGAAGACGTTCGCCGACAAGTCCGACCGCCGCATCGTGCTGATCGGCCGCGAGGGCGAGGCGGCCGACATGCTGCGGCAGTGCTTCACCGATCTCGAACTGGCCGACGACTTCAGCGCGGTCGTCGCCCGGCCGGCCGCCGAGCTTCCCGACGCGGTGATCGTGGAGGGTGGCAGCGTTCCCACGACGCAACTCATCGAGCAGCTCAAGCAGGCCGAGGGACGCTGCACGCCGGTGGTGGTCTACGCGCCGCTCGCGATGGAGCCCGACGAGGATCGCCGCCTGCGCCTGGCGGTGTTCGGCGGACTGGTGCGCATGGCCCGGACGCCGGACCAGCTGATCGACCAGGCGGCGCTGCTCCTCCACACGCCGGTCGACACGCTGTCGGCGCCGGCCAGGGCCAAGCTCAGCCAGAGCCGCCACGAGGATGCGGTGCTCACCGGCCGCAAGGTGCTGGTGATCGACGACGACATCCGCAACATCTTCTCGCTCGCCTCGGCGCTCGAGGAGTACGGCATCGAATTGAGCTACGCCGAGAGCGGACGCGCCGGCCTCGACATCCTGGACGCCAAGTCGGACATGGATGTGGTCCTGGTGGACATCATGATGCCCGATATGGACGGGTACGAGACCATCCGCGAGATCCGCTCGCGCTCGGAATCGGCGGACATCCCGATCGTCGCGGTGACCGCCAAGGCGATGAAGGGCGACCGTCAGAAGTGCATTCAGGCCGGAGCCTCGGACTATGTCTCCAAGCCCGTCGACATCGACCACCTGGTCTCGGTCCTGCGGGTCTCGATCCAGCGGGCGGACGCGATGCGGCTCGCCAGCGACACCGTGGCGCCGATGATGCCGCAAGCGAGTTGACGTGACAGTCCCTGTGCAGGCCAGACCGGCGCCCCGGGTCTGGCGGGCGGATGCCGCGCCGCCCGACCTGGACGCCCCCCTCGCGGCGCGGATCCTCATCGTCGACGACGACGAGCGCAACGCGTTCGCCGCCGTCGAGGCGCTGAAGGAGCTCGGGCACGAGCTGGTCGTCGCGCGGTCGGGCGAGGAGGCGTTGAAGCGGGTCCTGGCTGAGGAGTTCGCCCTGATCCTCCTCGACCTGCACATGCCCGGGATGGACGGCTACGAGACGGCGGCCCTGCTGCGTTCGCGCAAGCGCAACCAGCACACGCCCATCGTCTTCCTCACCGCCATCTTCCGCGACGAGGCGCACATCTTCCAGGCCTACTCGGCCGGCGCCGTCGACGTGGTCTTCAAGCCGATCGACCCCTTCATCCTGAAGGCGAAGGTGCAGGTCTTCGTCGACCTCTACCTCAAGACCAAGGAAGTGGAGCGGCAGTCGGCCTACCAGCAGTGGCTGCTGGACGAGCACGCGCGGGTGAAGGCCGACAAGGACCGCACCGAGCGGGCCCTGCGCCGCACCGAGGCGACGCAGCAGGCGATCCTGCGGTCGCTGCCCATCGTCTTCCACTCGCGCAGCATCGAGCCGCCGTTCGCGCCGCTGTTCGTGTCGGACAGCGTCCATGCGATCACCGGCTTTCCCGCAGAGCGCTTCACAACAGAGCCCGAGTTCGCGACCAGCCGCATTCATCCGGACGACGTGGCCCACGTCGCCGAGCGGATCTCGGGCGCCGCCCGCACCGGTCACTACGCCGTCGAGTTCCGCTGGCTCTGCGCCGACGGACAGTATCGGGTCCTGCAGGACCAGGGTGTCATGGCGCCCAGCACCGACGGGGAGGCCCGCGAGATCTTCGGCGTGTTCCTGGACGCCACCGACCGACGCAGCCTGGAGGAGCAACTCGCCCAAGCCCGCAAGATGGAGGCGGTGGGACAGCTGACCGGGGGCGTGGCCCACGACTTCAACAACCTGCTGACGGTGGTGCTGGGCAACATCGACATGCTGGCCACCCGCAAGGAAGAGGAAGAGCGCCGCATGCGGCGGATCGAGGCCGTCCGCCAGGCGGCCGAGCGGGGCCGCGACCTCACCGGCCAGCTTCTCGCCTTCTCCCGGCGCCAGCACCTCACCCCGATCACCCTGGACGTGAACCGCCTGATCCGCGACTTCGCGCCCCTCATGCGCCAGGCGGTGGGCGAAGCCGTCACCATCGACCTGGAGCTGGGCGAAGACGGTCTCAACACCCACGTCGACGCCACCCAGTTGGAGACGGCGCTGCTCAACCTGGCGGTGAACGCCCGCGACGCCATGCCCGAGGGCGGCCGATTGCTGATCGCCACGCGCCGGGAGAGCGGCCCGCACAAGCTTGGCTACGTCGCCATCGAGGTGCGCGACGACGGCGTGGGCATGACCGAAGACGTTCGCGCGCGGGTCTTCGAGCCGTTCTTCACGACCAAGGACGTGGGCAAGGGCTCGGGCCTTGGCCTGAGCCAGGTCTATGGGTTCGTCAGCCAGTCCGATGGGCAGGTGCGGCTGGAAAGCGCGCCGGGGGAGGGGACAGCGTTCCACCTGCTCTTGCCCGCGAGCGAGGGGCGGGCGGAGGCGCCGCGGCGCGACGCACCGGCCGCCAAAGTCATCGGGGGAACCGAGAAGATCCTGCTGGTCGAGGACGACGCGACCGTCCTGGCGCTGACGCTCGACGTGCTCACGGGCCTCGGCTACCGGGTGACCACCGCCACCAACGCCAGCGAGGCGTTGCAGGTGCTGCATGCGGACCCCGAAATCGACCTGCTCTTCACCGACGTGGTGATGCCGGGCGGCGTGAGCGGCCTCAGCCTGGCGCGGACGGCGCGCGAGCTGCGTCCGAGTTTGCGGGTGCTGCTGACCTCCGGCTTCGTGGGGGAGGATCGGGCCATCGACGGACGCGAGTTCCCGCTGCTCGACAAGCCTTACGAGGCGGCGGTGCTCGCGACGACGCTGCGCAAGCTGCTCGACCGGCCGGAACGTCGGCCGCGCAAGCGGGCGACGGCGGCGGCGGAGTAGACGTCAGGCCGACTTGGCGAGGTGCTTCAGGGCGGCGGCCAGCCGCCGGGCGTGGGCCCGGTCCATCTCGGCGTCGCGTTCGCCGGCTGACAACTGGGCGGCCATCTTCGCCAGGGAGCCCGGATCGCCGGCGGGGGCGAATACGCCGGCCAGCAGCTTGGCCTCAAGCAGGAGGTCGGCGCGCACGTCGGCGGAGCATGCGTCGAGAAGGGCCCCGTCGAAGTCGATCACCTCGCACGGCCCGCGAGGGCCTTCGTCTCGTCGTGGATTTCCCATTGGACGCCACTAACCCCCTATTTCACCTGGGGTTCCGCTCCAGCCTGCGACGCATGATCGCTATTGGGGGGTTCGCGCGCTGCGGTTGCTTGCATTCCCCCAATCGATGGTCGAGGTTCCGGCAAAAGAGGACCGCATGATTCAAGACTCGGAGCACGGCAGGCGTCTTGCCCAGAACCTTGTTGAACTGCTTGGTCCCTACGAAGAAGAACTGATCCAGCTTGAACGCGATGTGCCGGCGTTTGGCCCCCTGCGGCGGGCCGTGGGCATTGCGATTGCCGAGGCGTGTTACTGCATTTCGGATAGTTCCTTGCCGCAAGAAGACCTTGTTCCTCCGGCCGATGACGCGGCTGGGCGGGGCAGGTAAGGCTCACGACTTCTAGGAGATCCGGGAAAAACATGGCCAACAGAACCGAGACGGCCGCCGATCCAGTTGACGTTGCCGTCGGCGCTCGAATCCGGCTGTTGCGCAAGGTGCGGGGCTTGTCCCAGCAGGCGCTGGCCGAAGCCGCCGGCGTCACGTTCCAGCAGATTCAAAAGTACGAACGCGGCGCCAACCGCGTCAGCGCGTCCATGTTGACGCGCATCGCCAAGACCCTGGGCGTGCCCGTGGCCGAGATGTTCGGAGAAGCATCGGTCCACAGCGGTGCGGTCGACGAGGTCGCGGCCCTGCTGGCCGAACCCGGCGCATTGGAATTGCTCAAGGCTTATGCCGGCCTGCCGCGCGGCGTGTCCCGCTCGGCGCTGGTGGAGTTCGTCCGCAGCCTTCGCAGCCAGCCGAGCTGAAGCTCTTGCGTGCGTCCGTCGTCCTCGCCGCCCTGGCCGCGGTCGCCTTGGCGTCTCCGGCTTTCGGGGCGCCCAAGGACCCGGTCGAGCGAAAGATGGTCGCGACCATCGAGGCCGAGCGGGCGCGCAGCCTGAAGCTGCTCGAGGACCTGGTGCGGGTGAACTCCGGCACCATGAACCTTGCGGGCGTCGAGCAGGTGGGCCGCATGCTGCGTCCCGAGTTCGAACAACTCGGGTTCGAGGTGCGGTGGGTTCCGATGGCGAAGGTCGGTCGCGCCGGCCACCTGATCGCCACCCACAAGGGGAACGGCAGGGGTAAGCGGATCCTGCTAATCGGCCACCTCGACACCGTGTTCGAGCCGGACAGTCCGTTCCAGGGCTGGAAGCGCGACGGGGATATCGTCGAGGGGCCGGGCGTCGGCGACATGAAGGGCGGCGACGTGGTCATGGTGGCCGCGCTGCGCGCCATGCATGCGGCCGGCACGCTCAAGGACGCCGACATCACCGTCGTGCTGACGGGCGACGAGGAGAAGCCCGGCGCTCCGCTGGCCGAGGCGCGCGCCGACCTCATCGCGGCAGGCCGCGCGAGCGACGTGGCCCTGGATTTCGAGGGCCTGTCGCGCGTCGACGGCCGGGACGTGGGCTCCATCGCCCGCCGCTCGTCGACCTCGTGGACCATCCGCGCGACGGCGAAGTCCGGCCACTCGTCGGGGGTCTGCAAGCCGAACGCGGGATGCGGCGCGATCTATGAGCTGGCGCGGATCGTCGACGAGTTCCGGCGCGAGCTGCCCGAGCCGAACCTGACCTACAACGTGGGCGTGATCCTGGGCGGCGCCCAGGCGGCCCTGAACGCCGGCGACACGGGCGGCGAAGCCAGCGGCAAGCCGAACATCATCGCCGCCGAAGCCGTCGCGCGCGGCGACATCCGCACCCTCTCGACCGAGCAGGAGGCCAGGGTGCGCGCGAAGATGCAGGCCATCGTCGGGCGCCATCTCGAACACGCGAAGGCCGAGATCGAGTTCTCGGACGACGGCTACCCGCCGATGGCTCCCACCGAGGGCAACAAGGCGCTGCTGGCGAAGCTGAACGCGGTCAACGCGGCGCTCGGCGTTCCCGAGATGCCGGCCGGCGACCCGGCCAACCGCGGCGCCGGCGACATCTCGTTCGTGGCCTTCATCGACGGGCTCGTGGGCCTGGGCCTGGCCGGCGAGGGCAGTCACGCCCCCGGCGAGACCGCCGACCTGAAGAGCCTGGACCTCCAGGCCAAGCGCGCCGCGCTGCTGATCACGCGGCTGTCGAGGGAGCCGCGGCCGAAGCGCTAGGGCGGTGACCCTCCTCCTGGCCGTCATCCCGGGCGTAGCGCGCAGCGCGGAGACCCGGGACCCAGCCGACGCGACCTAAAAAGCTGCGCCAAGATGCTCGTGATGGCAGAGGCGATCCGACGCGAGAAGCAGATCAAGCGTTGGCGGCGCGACTAGAAGCTGCAGCTGATCGACGCCGAGAATCCTTAATGGCGCGATCGTTCCGACTCTCGGTTCGAGGAGCCTGAAGGACGGCCGTCGTGGCTGCCGCGCCCCCCTAGGCATGCGTCGGCGGCGGTGCGGCTGGGTCCCGGGTCTGCGCGCTCTAGCGAGCGCTCCACCCGGGATGACGGATGTTGGGGTGGGAGGGCCGCCGCCCGCGGCCCCTTCCGCGGATCGCGCTCTAGGCGGGCGCGCCGAGGGCCCTCAGGGCGCGGTCCTTGATGGCCTTGTAGTCGACCTTGCCGTTGGGGGCGCGGCCGATGGTGTCCACCACGACGAGCTCGCGCGGGGCCTTGTAGCCGGCGAGCTGGCCCCGCACGTGGTCGGAGAGCGTCGCCAGGGTGAGGGTGGCGCCGGCCTCCGGCTCGACGACCGCGCAGATCCGCTCGCCGAAGCGCGCGTCGGGTACGCCGACCACCACCGCGTCGCGCACGCCGGCATGGCGCTTCAGCGCCTCCTCAACCTCTTCGGGGAAGACCTTCTCGCCGCCGGTGTTGATGCAGACCGAGCCGCGGCCCAGCAGCTTCAGCGAGCCGTCGGCGTTCACCTCCGCCCAGTCGCCGGGCACGCTCCAGCGGACGCCTTCCATGACCTTGAAGGTCTTGGCGCTCTTCTCCGGGTCCTTGTAGTAGCCGACGGGCAGGAAGCCGCTGACCGCCACCAGGCCCCGCTCGTTCGAGCCGGGCTGGATGCGCCGCCCGTCCTCGGAGAACACCGCGGTGTTGGGGCCGAGCATGAAGGCGGCGGTCTGGGCTTCCGCGCCCGCCGCCGACGCCGAGGCGCCCAGTCCCACGGCCTCGGACGAGCCGAAGCTGTCGGCGATCATGGCCCCGGGGATGTGGCTGAGGAGGCCGCGCTTGTTCTCCTGGCTCCACATGGACCCCGACGAGCTCATCGAGCGCACGCTGGTCAGGTCCCAGCGGTCCGGATTGGCCTCCAGCGCCTCCAGCATCGGGGTGGAGAAGGCCAAGCCCACGAGGACGATGTTGGTGGCCTTGAGCCGCTCGGTCTCGTTCCAAAGCTCGACGGCGTCGAACTTCCGGGAGGGGAGGGCGCAGACCGTGCCGCCGCCGTTGAGGGCGATGAAGGCGGAGAACTGCCCGGTGCCGTGCATCAGGGGCGCAGCCACGATCATAGTGGGGCGCAGGTGCTCTGGACCCGCAATGCGCGCGACCAGCTCCTCGACCGAGGTGACCGGCGGAATGCCCAGCGCCGCGTTGCCGCCGGCGCCCAGCACCTGGAACAGGTCGTCCTGGCGCCACATCACGCCCTTGGGCATGCCGGTGGTGCCGCCGGTGTAGAGCAGCAGCAGGTCATTGCCCGAACGGCCCCAGGGCGCCCTGACCGGGCGGCTGGCGGGAACCTTGCCGACCACGGCGTCGTAGTCGGCGGCCCAGGCCGGCGCGGGATGGCCCGGCTCGGCCACCGCGATCCAGGCCTTCACCTTCGGGAGGCGGTGGCGGATCTGTTCCAAGAGGTCGGTGAAGCCGGCGTGGAAGACCACGGCCTCGGCGTCGGCGTTGTCGAAGAGATAGACGATCTCCTCGGGGCCATAGCGGTAGTTGGTGTTGACCGGCGCGTAGCCGCCCTTGAAGGCGGCGAAATAGGTCTCGAGGTATTCCGGGCCGTTGTAGAGGTAGGCCGCCACCTTGGCCTGGCGCTCCATGCCGCTGGCGATGAAGTGGGCGGCCAGGGCGTCCGCCCGGGCGTCGAACGCGCCCCAGCCGATCGACCGACCGCCCTGGACCAGGGCCGGGATCTCCGGCTGGGCGGCGGCGATCGCTTCCCAGATGTCAGCAATGGTCCACGACATGGCCGGTACGCCTCCCAACAAGCTTCTTGTTCGTTGGGGGCAAGTTGGCCGCCTGCCGTGGGGTTATGTCAAACGGGCAGCGCGGTGGTGGACTTGATCTGCTCCATCGCGAAGGCGGAGCTGACGTCCGACAGGGGCACGGCCGCGATCAGGCGCTTGTAGAAGGCGTCGTAGGCGGCGATGTCGCGGACCAGGACCTTCAGCAGATAGTCGGTGTCGCCGGACAGCCGGTAGAATTCCACCACCTCGGGCATGCTGGCCGCGGCGCCGGCGAAGGCGTCCAGCCACTCCTGATCGTGCCGGTTGGTCCGCACCGAGACGAAGACGGCCAGCCCCAGGTCCAGCTTGCTGCGGTCCAGCAGGGCCACCCGGCTGGTGATGATCCCGGCGTCGGTCAGCCGCTTGATCCGCTTCCAGCAAGGCGTCTGCGAGAGGCCGACCACCTGGGCCAATTCCGCGATGGGGATGGTCGCATCCTTCTGCAGTTCGCGCAGGATGCGGCGGTCGATGGTGTCGAGAACGATATCCATGTGGTCGGGCCCGTTGGGAGAATCCAGATCTCCCGCGACCTTGCGTCAGGGTCTGCCGATCTTCAATGCTCGGTCGGGGGAGGCCCCTGGAGTGGCGCGGGCTTGGCGAAGGGGACGATGAGCAAGGCCGCGGCGAACAGCAGGGCCATGAGCATGAAGGTGTCGGCGAAGGCGAGGGTCGCCGCCTCGCGTCCCACCACGCGGCCCATCACGGCCTCGGCGGTCTGCAGGGCCCGGCTCGCGTCCGGCGTCCACTGCTGGGCCATCTGGGAGAGGCCCCGCAGCATTTCCTGCGCCCGGTCGGGCTGCCGGCCCATGGCGTCGGAGAGGCGTGCGGCGTGTTCGCGGCTGAAGTCGATCAGCCAGGTGTTGACCACGGCGATCCCGATGGCGCCGCCCAAGTTCCGCATCAGGTTGAACAGGCCCGACGCATAGCGCAGCTGGTCGGGCGGCACGCCGTTCAGCGCCATACCGACCGCCGGCACGATGCAGAGCAGCATGGCCAGGCCCCGCATCACCTGAGGCCAGAACAGGTCCCAGAAGCCCCACTCGGGCGTGATGTCGCTGAACATCCACAGCGAGGAGGCGAACATCGCAAAGCCGACGGCGATGACGTAGCGCCCGTCCACGCGGGTCGAGAGGCGCGCGGCGATGGGCGCGGTGATCGTCATGGCCACGCCGGTGACGAACACGGTCGTGCCAATCTGCAGGCTGGAGAACTCGCGCACCCGCCCCAAGTATACCGGCGTCAGATAGGTGGAGGCGTAGAGGCCGAAGCCGATCACCACGTTCAGGACGCAGGCCATGGCGAAGGTCGGCCGCCGGAAGGGCGTCAGCTTCACCACCGGCATGGTCGAGAAGAACGTGCGCTCGAAGAACACCACCGCGCCCACGAACGAGAACCAGGCCGCGGTCAGCACCTTCTCGTCGGTGAACCACTCATGCCGGGGACCTTCTTCCAGCACGTACTGGAGGCCTCCCAGGAAGACCGCCAGCGAGGCCACGTGCAGCCAGTCGATGCGCCGGAGCATCTGGGGATTGGCGCCGTCGACCTTGCCCAGCAGGGGGAACAGGATCGTCACGGCGACGCCGGGCACGATGTTCATGAAGAACAGCCAGCGCCAGTCCCAGTACTCGGTGACCAGCCCGCCGACGCTGGGCCCGAGGGTCGGGGCGAGGGTCGAGACCATCCCCAGGATGGCCGGCACCGCGGCGCGCTTGGGCCCCTCGAACATCGCAAAGCCGGTGGCGAAGACCAGCGGCACCATGGCCCCGCCCGTGAAGCCCTGGATGGCGCGGAAGACGATCATCGAGTTGATGTCCCACGCCAGGCCGCACAGCAGGCTGGAGATGGTGAAGAGACCCGCCGAGAGGGTGAACAGCCAGCGGGTCGAGAGCGCCTGGGACAGGAAGGCGGCCAGGGGGATCATCACGATCTCGGCCATCAGATAGGCGGTCTGCACCCAGGCGATCTCGTCGGGGCCGGCGTTGAGGCCCGCCTGGATCGAATTCAGCGACGCCGCCACGATCTGGATGTCGAGCAGGGCCATGAACTGGCCGAACGCCATGATCGCGAAGATCAGGAGCTTGCGGCCTTCGCTGAGGGTGGCGGGGCCGGCGGGCGGGGCGCCTGCGGCAGCCGATGCGACAGTCATGGTCCTTGCGCTCCGGCGGCCGACGCTTAATATTATGGGCATCATATAAATGCGGGCAAGGCCATGCGCTACAGCGACACGCACAAGCAGGAGACGCGGGACAAGGTCTTGAAGGCCGCCGCCAAGGCCGTGCGCGCCAAGGGACCGGACGGGGTGGGCGTCGCCGAGATCATGGCCGAGGCCGGCCTGACGCACGGCGGCTTCTACGCCCACTTCCCGAATAAGGAGGCGCTGATCGTCGCCGCCATCGACGAGGCGTTCGGCCAGAGCGGGCGCCGGTTCGGCCGGGCGACCGCCGGCATGGCGCCGGCCCAGGCCCTGGCCGCCTTCGTGGACTTCTATGTGACGCTGGAACATCGCGCCCATCCCGAGCGGGGCTGCCCGGTGGCGGGCCTTTCCAGCGACCTGCCGCGCCAGGGCGCGCCCGTTCGGGAGGCCTACGAGCGCGGCGTGCGGCGGATGATCGAGCGGATCGCCGGCTGGCTGCCCGAGACGACGCCCGACCGCGACAGCCTCGCCGCGTCCCTGGTGGCCGAGATGTCGGGGACCGTCGCGCTCTCCCGCGCCATCTCCGACGAGGCCGAGGCCGGCCGTCTGCTCGCCGAGGCGCGGGATCGCATCAAGCATCGCATGGGGATCGTCCAATGAACGCCGTCACGCCCACAGCCCAGCTCTCGGGCCTCGAACAACTGCGTGCGGCCTTCGATCCCGACCGGCCCGAACGGGCGCCGGGGATCGGCAGGACCATGGGCTTCACCGTCATCGAGATCGAAGAGGGCCGGGTGGTGTTCGGCGGCACGCCGGACGAGAGCGTCTACAACCCCATCGGCACGGTGCACGGCGGCTATGCGGCGACCTTGCTGGACTCGGCCGTGGGCTGCGCCGTCCATTCGGTGCTGAAGGCGGGGCAGGGGTACACGACCCTGGAGCTCAAGGTCGCCTATCACCGGGCCATGACCAAGCACACGGGACCGGTCCGCGCCGAGGGCCGCGTGGTCCAGGCGGGGCGCCGCGCCGCCTTCGCCGAGGGCCGGCTGACCGACGCCGAGGGCCGCCTCTACGCCACGGCCACCTCCACGCTGCTGGTGTTCGACCGATGAAGATGGAGACCGTCACCACGGGCTCGCCCGTGAAGCCCCGGCGGCGGCTGCCGCCACGCGGGGTGCTGATCCTCGGCGCGGCGCTGGCTGTGGGGGCGGGCGGCTATGCCTACATCCACGCGGCCAAGGCGTCGGCCACCACCGACAACGCCTATGTGAAGACCGACGTGACCATCGTGGCGCCGCGGGTGCGCGGACATGTGGCGCAGGTGCTGGTGGGCGACAACCAGCCGGTGAAGGCCGGCCAGGTGCTGGTGCGGCTGGACCCGGAGGAATACGCCGCCCGCGTCGCCGCGGCCGAGGGCGATGTGGCCCTGGCCGACGCCGCGGTGGCCTCGGCCGAGGCCGCCCTCGTGCGGTTGGGCTCGGAGGAGGCCATGGCCGTCGCCGAGGTCCGCGAGGCCGAGACGGGAATCCGCGCCGCCGACGCCGAGGCCAACCGCGCTCGGGCCGACTGGGCGCGCTACGACGCCCTGCTGAAGACCGGCTATGCCCCCCGCCGCGACGCCGACCGGATCCAGACCCAGGCCGTCGCCGCGGCCGCGGCCGCGGACAGGACCCGCGCCAGCCTGGCGGTCAGCCGCAGCCAGGCGGCCGCCACGGCCAGCCGGCGGGGCGAGCTGGTCGCCGCCGTGGCCCAGGCCCGGGCGCAGCGGCAGAAGGCGCTGGCCGCGCTGGAACTCGCCCGCCAGGACCGCCAGCACGTGGACGTGAAGGCGCCCGTCTCCGGCGTCGTGGGCGATCGCCAGGCCAACGTGGGCGACTACGTGCAGCCGGGCTCCCGCCTGCTGGTGGTCAACCCCCTGGACCGCCTCTACATCACGGCCAACTTCAAGGAGACCCAGACGGCCCGGATGCTCAACGGCCAGGCCGCCACGGTGAAGGTCGACGCGCTGCCGGGCGTGACCCTGAAGGCGCGCGTGGAGAGCTTCGCCCCTGGGACCGGCTCGGAGTTCGCCCTGCTGCCGTTCGAGCCGGGCGTGGGCAACTTCACCAAGATCGTCCAGCGGGTGCCCGTGCGGCTGCGTTTCGATCCGGGCCAGCCGGAGGTGGCGCGCCTGCGGCCCGGCCTCTCCGCCAAGGTGACGGTGGCTCTGGACGGCGCTTAGAGGGAATCTCAAGCCCGCCGCAGACAATCGGCTTATTCCTACTGAAAATGTAGGATTAAGGTGGCGGGCATGCCGGAAGCCCGCATTGAGCTCGAACTGGACGAAGGGGCGCTCGACGCCTTCGTGGCCTGGCCCGACACGCCGGGCCGCAAGCCCCCGATTCTGCTGCTTTCCGGCCCGCCGGACCGGGATGAGAGGGCAGAATCGACCGCGCGGCGTCTATCCGCCCACAATTATTTTGTCCTGGCGCCCGACCTCGCAACCCTGGCGGCGGACGATCGGCGGGAGGCCGCCTGGGCCTGCATGGACTACCTCGCCGACGAGCGGCGCGTGGACGACAGCCGTGTCGGGGTCCTGGGATTCGGCGGGGGCGGGGACATGGCGCTGCATCTCGCGGCGGATCGGGCCGAGCGGATCGCCGCGGCGGCGGCCTACGGCGCTCGTGGCTTCGGCGCCCGAACCGCGCTCGAAATATCCCAAAGAATCAATGGCGTGGTGAGAATCGGCTATCAGGTGGGCGCCGTGCAGCGCCGGGCGGGGATTCTTGAGGCCGCGCTCAGTCTTTCCGGCGTGCTGTTCGACACCGAGGTGTACGAGACGGAGCCCCGCTGGCCCGACCTGCTGGATTTCTTCAGCCGCGCGCTCGTCGTGCCGGCGCCCGCGCCCGTCCTTGGAACGAACCCCGCCCATCGCGCGCTCAACCCCTAGACGACTGATGTGACGCATCTTCGGTGGCGCCCGACGCGCGCCGCGCTAGGATGCCTAAAGCGACTCGGTCCCGGCGACCCCCGCCGGAACCTCGCGCCAACATTTTAGCCGGGGGAGCCCATGGCCACGGAAAAGAAGACGAACGCACTGCAGAAGCCCCTGACGCCCTCCGCCGAACTGGCGGCCGTCGTGGGCGCTGGCCAGCTTTCGCGCGGCGAGACCGTCTCGAAGATCTGGGACTACATCAAGAAGAACAACCTCCAGAATCCCGCCAACAAGCGCGAGATCCTGGCCGACGCCAAGCTGAAGCCCGTCTTCGGCGGCAAGGACAAGGTCAGCATGTTCGAGATGAACAAGCATCTGGCCGCGCACCTGAAGTAGGACGCACGCGGCGCGCTTTTTTGCCCGCGCCGCAGCCATGCTGAAAAGAGAGACCTCGCGGGCCGCTCGCCCTGCGGGGTCTCTTCACTTTTGGGCCCTGTGCCTACATAAGGGCCGACCTTCGCGGCGCGCGCCGCGACCCCCTTTCTCACGGACGCTTTCGTGACCTCGCCCAACAGAGCCATCATCCTCGCTGCAGGGCAGGGCAAGCGGCTGCTGCCGCTGACCGAGACCCGTCCGAAATGCCTGATCGAGCTGTCCGGCCGTACGCTTCTGGCGTGGCAGCTCCTGCGCCTGCAGGCGGCCGGAGTGCAGGAGGCCGTGATCGTCACGGGCTTCCGCGCCGACGCCGTCGAGGCCGAGGTCGCGGCCCTGGACCTCACCATGCCGGTGCGGCTGGCCTTCAATCCCTTCTACACGGTGTCGGACAACACCGCCTCGTGCTGGATCGTGCGCCAGGAGTTCGACCGCGAGGTGCTGATCCTCAACGGCGACACCCTGTTCGGGCCGGGTGTCGCGGAGGCCCTGCTCGCCGCCCCGCCCGCCGAGATCACGGTCACCATCGATCGGAAGCCCGCCTACGACGCCGACGACATGAAGGTGCTGACCGAGCACGGCCGGCTGAAGGCCATCGGCAAGACGATCGAGGCTTATGACGCCGAGTCGATCGGCTTCCTGCGCTTCTCCAAGGCGGGAGCGGCGAAGTTCGCGGCGGGTGTCGAGCAGGTGCTGCAGACGCCGGAAGGGCTGCGCCGCTGGTATCTTTCGGTCATCGACGAACTGGCTCGCGCGGGCGTCGATGTAAAGGTGGTGTCCATCGAGGGCCTCGAGTGGGGCGAGATGGATTTCCCTCAGGATGTCGAGAACCTGACCCGTCTTTCCAGTGGATGGGCGGCGCCGGCCGGCGCCTAGTCTCGCGGCTGTATTGCCTAGGAATTGAGCGTTCCGGCGCGTGGGGAGCAGGGCGCGGCGACTTGCTCGGCGCCTGACAACATCTTCTAAAGAATCGGCTGCCTAGCGTTACCGTTAACGCGCCCGCACGGGGCGACAGGCGTGCAGAGGTTCCGTTGTCCGACAGCGAAGAAGCCCTGGTTCCCGAGCGGATCCTCGAGCTGTCCGAGCGGCTGTCCACGGCCGCCGCGACCAGCATCGGCGAGATCGCCCGCATCAACCGCGAGGCGAAGATGCTGGCCATCAACGCCCTGATCACGGCCGCGCGGGCCGGGGAGGCCGGCCGCGGTTTCTCGGTCGTGGCGGAGGAGTTCAAGCAGATCTCGTCCCGCATCGACGAGGTGACGGCGGACCTGCAGAGCCAGGTGCAGGGCGACCTGCGCGAGCTGTCCGCGGTCGGCGGCGCGATCCTTGGCCATCTCCGCGGGCAGCGTCTGGCCGACCTGGCGCTGAACGCCATCGAGATCATCGACCGGAACCTCTATGAGCGGACCTGCGACGTCCGCTGGTGGGCCACCGACTCCGCGGTCGTGGACTGCGCCGGCGCGGGCACCGACGCCGCGGCCCGGCACGCCAGCGCGCGCCTGAAGGTCATTCTCGACGCCTACACCGTCTATCTCGACCTGTGGATCTGCGATGCGGAGGGGCGGGTGATCGCGACGGGCCGGCCCGAGCGCTATCCGCGGGTCGCCGGCAGCTCCGTGGCCAACGCCGGCTGGTTCAAGAACGCCAAGGCGACCGCCTCGGGACAGGATTTCGTGGCCTGCGACGTGGAGCGCGCCACACTGCTGAACGACGCCCCGGTCGCTACCTATGCCGCGGCGATCCGGCGCAACGGCGCCGTGAACGGCGAAGTCATCGGGGTGCTCGGCATCCATTTCGACTGGCAGCCGCAGGCCCACGCGGTCGTCGACGGGGTGCGCCTCACCGACGAGGAGCGGCAGCGCTCGCGCGTCCTGTTGCTGGACCGCACCGGCCGGGTGCTGGCTGCGTCCGACCGCCGGGGCGAACTCGCCGACACGTTCAGCCTTCCGGCGAGCGCGGAGAGCATGGGCAGCTATGCGGCCCAGGGCGTGACCGTCGGCTATGCCCTCACACCGGGCTACGAGACCTACGAAGGCCTGGGCTGGTACGGCTGCATCGTCCAGGACGAGCGCGGCGCGGCCACGGAGACCGTACGGCGGGCCAACGCCGCCTAGCGACTGGTCAGCTCGCGGACGAGGTCGAGGTCGGCCGGCTTGTCGACGTCCACCGAAGCCAGCCCGAAGGGCGTCTCGACGATGCCGGCGCGGACGCCCGCCAGGGCGCCGAGGCGGGCCGCCGCATCCCGCAGCCCCAGCCGGCGGCTGAGATAGCGCAGAAGCATTCCAGGGCCGAGGATCTGGGCCATCTTCCAGGGCCGTTTGCGCTCGGCTTCGACGCGTCGCCAGAGGTCGATGACGCCGAGGGCCCGGTCGTTGGCCAGGTAGAAGAGGTTGCAGCCTGACCAGTCGCCATCGGCGAGCTTGAGCCAGGTGCGCTTCGTGCCGGGCGCCGCCGCCTCGACCGTCGCGCGGGCGGCGACCAGGACCGTGACGTCGGCGTCGGGCGGCGTGTCGGCCAGGAAGCGCGTAATCCAGGCCGGTTCCAGCAGGGCGTGGTCGGCCGTGGTGACCAGGAGCGGCGTTCCCAGGCGCAACGCGCCCGCCCGGACGCTCAGGCTGGGGCCCGCCGCCTCGTCCAGCGCCTCGGCGCCCAGGCGTGCGATCTCGGCGCGGACCTCGGGATGGCTGGAGATCACCGCGACGCGCGTGGCGCCGGCCGCCCGCACCGCGCCCACCACCCGCGCCAGCAGCGTCTCGCCCTGCAGGCGGATCAGCGCCTTGTGCGAGGCGCCGCCATAGGCCGCCACCGGGTCGTCGCCGCCGCGCGAGCCCGCCAGCACCAGCGCCTGGAACGCCGTCACGCCAGCGCCTTCTCGTAGAGCCGATAGGTCTTGTAGACCCTGGCCCCGCCGGCGTCGCAGATGCGGCGCATGGCCATGTTGTCCTCGAGGATCCACGACAGCTCGTAGCGCTCGTAGCCCTGTTTGCGGGCGGCCTGGGCCACCGCATCGATGAGGTGGAAAGGCAGGAGTTGGCCGCGCAGGCTGTTTGCGAACTTGCGCCGCACGCCCATCAGCGGCACCCGGCCCGTCTTCGGGCCCTTCACCTTCAGCCGCCAGAGGAGCTTGGCCCAGCCGAACGGGAACAGCTTGCCCTTCAGGTCGGCGATCGCCTCGTTGATGTTGGGCAGGAGGATCATGAAGCCCGCCGGCTCGCCGTCGATCTCGGCGAACCAGGCCAGGCGGGCGTCGATCAGCAGCTTCAAGGTCGTGGCCAGCGCCTTGGTCTCGGCCTCGGTGGTCGGTGTGAAGCCCCAGTTGTCCGACCACGCGTCGTTGAGGATCGCCGTCAGCGTGCGAACCTCCTCATCGAGGCGCTTCATCTTCAGCGTCCGGAGCGTCACGCCCTCGGGCAGGCCCTTGCGGATCCGCCGCCGGATGGGGGCGGGCAGGTCGTCGGCCACGCTGCAGACGTAAGCGAAGATGTCCTTGGCCTTGGCGTAGCCCGCGCCCTCGATGCGGCCGGGCGTATGGGGCGCATCGTGGCTCATCATGAACATCGGCGGGGTGTCGTGCCCTTCGACCAGCAACCCCACCTCCTCGTTGGTGGAGAGGTTCACCGGCCCCATCGCGACCCGGCAGCCCTTGGCCTTGAGCCAGGCCTCGGCCGCGGCGAAAAGCGCCTCGAACACCGCTGGATCGTCCTCGGCCGCGATCATGCCGAAGTGACCGACGCCCTGCCGGGTCTGGGGGTTCAGATGGTCGACCTGGGCGCTGATGCGGCCGACGTCCCGGCCGTCCTTCACCGCCAGCCAGAACTGGACGTCCGCATGCTCGAAGAAGGGGTTGCCCTTGGGGGTCAGCGACTCGCCGCGTTCCAGGATCAACGGGGCGATGTAGTTCGGATCGCGTTCGCCCAGCCGCATGGGCACGCGGATGAACCGGTCCAGCTCCGCCTTGGAGCCGACCGGGACGATATCGACGCCCCCCGCCACGATCATCCTTCCAGATAGAGCAGCACGGTCACCCCGAGCGCGGCGAACATCGCCGGCGCCGCCCAGGCCGCCAGGATCGGGGGCGCCGCGCCGTTCTGGCCCAGCGCAGTGAATGCGCCGTCGAACACCAGGTAGAGCAGGCCCGCGGCCAGGCACTGGACCATCAGGGTCGCCCCGCCGCCGCGGAAGTTCGCCAGCGACGCGGGCGCGGCCAGCAACAGCATCACCAGGCATGCCAGGGGCGCGGCCCAGGCCCGCTGGAGCTGGGTGTCGTAGTAGGTGCGCGGCCGCACCGAGAGCCCGCCGGTGAGGGCGCGCCGGGCCTCCGCGGCGGTGACCGTGGTCTCGCCCGCGGCCAGCATCCGCACGTCGCTGGGTCGCAGGTTCTCCGTCCAGTCCATGGAGCGCGCCTGTCCCTCGGCGATGCTGGCGGTTCCCAGGCTCTCGAATCGCGGCTCGACCAGCCGCCAGCGCTCGTTCTCGAACACGGCGGCCTGGGCGCTGGTGCGCTGCACGAGGCGTCCATTGGCGTCCCGGCGATAGATCGTGACCTGCTCCAGGCTGCGCCCGTCGGGATCGCGCGGGACGGCCACCACGATCTCGTCGCCGACGCGGAAGGTCACGGGATCCACGCTCTCGGCCTTGTCCTTGGGCGTGCTGGCCTGCCACCAGTCGGACAGCATGCTGTCGGTGCGGGGCGCGATCTGCAGGCCGATGGCGAGCTGGGTCAGCGCCAGGACCAGGGCCGCCGGGACGGCCATCAAGGTGATGCGGTAGGTGGAGATGCCCGTGGAGCGCATGGCGGTCACCGCGCTGTCTCCGGCCAGCTTGCCGAAGGCGAACAGGGCCCCGGCCAGCACCGCCAGCGGCGCGGCCTGCTCGATGAGCCGCGGCAGGCGCAGCATGGCGTAGTATCCCACGCCGGCGGCGCCCAGGTCGCGGTCGAGGATGTCGTTCGTGACGTCCAACAGGTCGAGGATCTGCAGGATGCCGACCAGCACCAGCAGCGCGATCAGGATGCGCGATCCCACCAGCTTCAGAAGATAGCCGCCCAGGGTCACGGCGCCGCGCCCGCGGTAGCCTTCTTCATCCGCATCCGCGCCATGAAGGCGCCGAGGTGCTCCATCGCCTGGCCGATGGGCGTCTCGCCGGGCCGCTTGCGACTGGTGAAGAAGACGGTGAGGGCGATGGCCGCGAACGCCAGATACGGCGCGCCGACGGCCAGCTCGGCCGAGACGCGACCCTTCGCGGCCAGGCCCTCGCCAAGCTGGATGAGGTGGTGGAAGGCCAGGAGCAGGATACCGCCGACGATGGCGCCGGGCGCGCGGCCGCTGCGCTTGGCGGCCAGTCCCAATGGCACCGCAAGCAGCGGGAGCAAGGGCAGGGAGAACGCGCGGGCCAAACGCCCGTACAGCTCGCCCTTCAGAGCCGCGCTGGACAGCGTGGAACTACCCGTGCGGGCCTGATCCGCCAGTTCGAACAGGGTCAGCTCCCGCTCGTCGCCGCCCCGGGCGCGGAGCAGGCGGGCGGGCCCGGTCATCGGCAGCTGCATGGTGAAGGTCTTGAAGCTGAGAATCTCGGGCCGGCCCTGCTCGTTGAAGCGGAGCTGCTGGCCGTCCTGCAGCTCGAGCCGGACGTTCTTGCCATCCGCGGCGCGGCGGATCTCGGCCATCTTGGCGGTGGTTATCTCCTCGCGGCCCTTGTCGGTGATCCGTCGGATGAAGATGCGCGAAAGCCGCTGACCCGCCGCGTCCGCCTCGTCGGTGGTCATGGTCAGGTCCTTGGACGGCGCCAGGATCGTCTCGGCCGGCACCAGCCCGTTCCAGCCCGCGTTCTGGGCCGTGTGAAGCACCGCGCGATAGGCATAGCGGCTGTAGGGCTGCAGGAAGCCGAACACCAGCAGGCTCACCGCCGTGAGCGCCGCCGCCAGGCAGAGATAGGGCGCCGCGAGCCGGGTCAGCGAAACCCCTGCGGCCAGCAGGGCGTCCACCTCGGAAGACTGGTTCATCCGGTTGACCACCACCACCAGCGCCAGAAAGAAGGCGGCGGGCAGGGTGAGACCCAGGTAGTGCGGCACCAGGTTCACCGCGAGCTGGGCCACGAAGCCGAAGCGGTCGCTGGAGGCCGACAGCATGTCGAGCAGGCGCAGGATCCGCTCCAGCAGGAGCGCGACCAGGGTCACCCCCATCGCTCCCACCATCGGCCAGAGGGCCAGGCGGAGCAGGTAGCGGTCGATGAGACTCAACGGGTCCCCCGGTCAGCGGCGGTCATGCCCGCCAGCGGGCGGCGAAATCGGCGGCCAGCGCCGTCGCCCCCTCCTCGCTCAGCGCGACGTGAGACGCAAGCGCCGGCGGCCCCGGCCAGCCCGCATCCTTGAACGTCTGGCCCGCGTATTCCCGCTCGCCGTCGTAGCGGGGCAAGACATGGAAGTGGACGTCGGGGTCGACCATCATCAGCATCAGGTAGTTGATGCGCTCGTAGCCCACGGCCTGGCGGAGAAGACGCTCGATACCGTCCACAGCCGCCTTCATGTCGGCGAAGGCGGCCGCAGAGAGGTCGGAGAACGCCGTCGCCTCATCCTTGCAAACCAGGACGAGCGCGCCAAAGGTGGGCTGTTGCGGGCGCACCAGCACCAGCCAGTGCGCGGTCTCGGCGACCAGGGTGTGGGGGTAGCCGAACTTGCGGGCCGTCGGGTTCGTCACGACTTATCCATGCCAGGTGAGCGGCCAGGCCGCGCGGAAGATCATAGGGAGCCGGTCCTGAGCATGAAAGGCCGAACGGCCGCAATCGCCGCCGCCGCAGGATTGCTGACGGCCGGCCCGGCGCTGGCCGACCAAGGCTGCGCGGGAACGCGTACCCCGAGCTCCTCCAAGCTGACGGTGCAGGTGGCGGGTGTGCGACCCGCGACCGGCGAGGTGGCAATCACGGTCTATCCCGACGACAAGCGGCGATTCCTGGCCAAGGGCGGCAAGTGGGCGCGCCAGCGGGTGCGGGCGGCCGCCACCGTGCGCGCCTGTTTCTGGGCCCCCCAGGGGAGCTACGCCGTGGCGGTCTATCACGACCGCGACGGGGACCGGGATTTCGACCGCACGATCGTCGGCCTGCCGGCCGAGGGGTTCGGCTTCTCGAACGACCCGGACACCCGGACCGGCCTGCCGCCGCTGTCCGCCGTCCGGTTCCGCGTGGGGCCCGGCGAGCGGCTCGTGGCGATCCAGATGAAGTACCTGCGCTAGCACAGGACGAAGCTCCCCAGCGTCTCGACGGCCAGGGTCGGCGTGATCCCGCGCGCGGTGACCTCTGTCCGGAAGCGCCTGTCCTCCGCGGTGATGGCGATCTCGTTCCAGCGGGCGGGCTGGCCGCGGCCGCCGGCGGGGGTGGAGGCCGCGGGGACCGCGAGGATCGGGATGGCGCCGCGCGGGCCCGGCGTCGACGTCATCAACGCCTCGTGGGCATGGCCGTGAAGGACCAGCTCGGCGCCAGTCTCGGCCAGCATGGCCCGCAGGGCCTCCGCGTCGGTCAGCGCCTTGCGGCCCGCCACGACGCCCCGCGCCACCGGGTGATGGAGCAGGACCACGCGGTAGAGGCCGCGCTCGCCGCTTTCGCGCAGCAGCCGGCCGGCCGCCTCGATCTGCGCCCGACCGAGCGTACCCTGCGCCAGGTGGAGGGCGGTCGGCACGGCGGACGACAGGTTGACCAGCGCCACCGGCCCGCGGACGCGCAGATATGGGAAACCGCCCTCGGCGCCGTCGGACAACCACGGCTTCCAGGGCTCGAATCCCTTCGGCGCGCCCGCGGCGCTGAGGGCGTCGTGGTTGCCGGGGCTGACGGTGATGTGGTCGGGCGCGCCCAGGGCTTCCAGCCACTGGCGGGCGGCGGCGAACTCCTCGGGCGTCGCAAAGTTGATGACGTCGCCGGTTATAGCGATGTGATCGGGGGCACGTGCGGCGACGTCGGCCGCGATGGCGTCGAGCACGGCCTGGAGGTGCCTGTGCTGCTTGCGCCGCCAGGCGAACCGGCTCAGCAGGCGCTTGGAGGCGGCGTCACGCCAGCGGAAGGGCAGGGGCGGCGGCGGAAGCTGCAGGTCCGACAGGTGGGCGAGGCGGAAGGTGGTCACGAGCTTTCCTAACGGAACGGCGCTCGGTATCAGGTTCCACTGATTTGCGTGAGAGGCGCGCGAGCTTTTGCAGACCATGGCTGAGACGGCGGCCGCGCCGGCCGGGATGATCCTGGGCGCGGGCGAGGTGCGCATCTGGGGGATGACGGCGCGCGAGCGGCTGCGCCGGACCTTCGTGAGGGCGAAGCTGAACGTCGTCGAGACCGCGCCGGCCTCGGGCGGCGTGGTGCTGGCGCTGGGCGCCTGGGTCTATGACGAATCCCTGCTGGCCACGCTGGCGAAGCGTCCGGGCTCGGTTCTGGTGACCGACGCGGGCGAGGCGGTGGCCGCGCACGTGCCGGCCGCGCGGGTCGCCGAAGCGGCCGCGGCGCTGGAGCGGGGCGCGGACCCCGGGGGCTTGCAGCGCCTTTCGCTGGCCGAGCTCGCCTACAACGAGGCGCTGCGCAAGCGCGAGCCGCCGGTGCTGGTGCGGCTGACCCCCGACAACGTCCGCGCGGTGGAGGCCCGGACCTTCGCCGGCTCGTACAAGGGCGTCACGGACGTGGTCACCAAGTACTGGTGGCCCGTGCCGGCCCGGATCGTCACCCGGTGGTGCGCTATCGCGGGCCTGAAGCCCAACCATGTGACCTTCGCGGGCTTCCTGCTGGTCCTGGCGGCCTTCTGGCTGTTCTGGGAGGGCCAGTTCGGCTGGGGCCTGGTCTGCGCCTGGATCATGACCTTCCTCGATACCGTCGACGGCAAGCTGGCGCGGGTGACCCTGACCTCGTCGGCCATCGGCAACGTCTTCGACCACGGCATCGACCTGATCCACCCGCCGTTCTGGTGGTGGGCGTGGTACGTCGGCTGCTTCCAGGTGGGGCTGCCGCCGCCTTGGGCCGAGCTGTCGCTGGCGGTGATCCTCGCGGGCTATGTGCTGCAGCGCGTGGAGGAGGGGATCTTCATGCGCCTCTTCGGCTTCCACGTTCACGCCTGGCGGCCGTTCGACAGCTTCTTCCGCCTGATCACCGCCCGGCGGAACCCGAACCTGCTGATCCTGACCCCGGCCTGGCTGCTGGGCTATCCGCAGATCGGCTTCTTCCTTGTCGCCGTCTGGACGGGCCTGTGCCTGATCGTCCACGGCGCCCAGGTGGTCCAGGCCATGGCCATGCCGCGCGAGCGCGTGGTCTCCTGGCTGTCGCGGTGATCCGCGCCGGCCTCATCTGGAACCGCTACAGCCACCGCAACCGCGGCGCCGGCGGCGCGCCGCCCTGCTTGCCCGAAGACGTGCTGGACATCGTTCCCGAGGAGCCCAGCCACCTGCTGGCCGGCCTCCGCCGCTTCGCGGCCACGGGCGTCGAACTGGTGGTCATCGACGGCGGCGACGGCACGGTGCGCGAGGTGCTGACGCGCCTGCCCGAGGCGTTCGACGGGCGCCTGCCGCGGCTGGCGGTGCTGCCGAACGGCAAGACCAACGCCCTGGCCCTCGATATCGAGACGCCCCTGGGCACGACGCTGGAACAGATCCTCGCGGCCTGCCAGGCGGGCCGGCCCACCAAGCGCCGCCAGTGCCTGGAGGTGGTCCGGGCGGGCCAGACGGCGCCCGAGCGGCGCGGCTTCCTGCTGGGCGTCGGCGCCTTCGTGCGGGCGACCAAGCTGGCGCAGAAGAATCACGGGCGCGGCTTCGTCGACGATGCGGCCGTGGGGATCACCATGGCCGGGGCGCTGGTGCGCACCGTCCTGGGGGGCGCGGGCGATCGCTGGCGGCGCGGGGAGGCGGCAAGCCTGTCCATCGCGCCGACGCCCGAGGAGCGCCGCTGGTTTCTGGTCATGGCCTCGACGCTCAAGCGCTTCCCGCTGGGGCTGAAGCCCTACGGCGAGCCGCGGGAGGGCCTGAAGGTGCTGTCGGTGGAGGCGCCGCCCAGGCGGCTGCTCCGCGCCCTGCCGGTGATCGTCCGGGGGGAGGACGCGCCCTGGCTGGAGCCCTGCGGCTACCGGCGTCACGACGTCGACAGCTTCGACCTCTCGTTCGACGGCGACTTCGTGCTGGACGGCGAGCCGTACAAGGGCGGCGACCTTACCGTGCGCCAGGGGCCGGCGCTGGAGTTCGTGATCCCGTGACGGGAGAGCTTGCCCGGCGCATCGAGGCCGAGCTGGCGTCGAGCGCGCCCGAGGCGGTGGCGGAGCTGGCCCGGGCCCTGGCCGATCCGGCCCGCGATGCGGCGATCCTCTACTATGGCTCGACGCTGCGGACGGGCGACCTTTCCGGCATCCTCGACTTCTACCGCCTGACCCGGCGGCCGCATCGCCGCGGACTCCATGGGCTGGTCGAGCGGGTGATCTGGCCGGAGGTCAGCTACCACGAGGTCCAGGTGGGCGGCCGGGTGCTGCGCGCCAAGGTGGCGACCCTGCCGCTGGCGACCTTCCAGCGGGCGGCGGAGGGGCGGACGCTGGACACCACGATCTGGGCCCGGTTCGTCCAGCCGGCGCAGCGCGTGTGGGCTACGGACCCCGCAGCGGCCGAGGCTGCGGCCCAGGCGGTCACGGCCGCGGCGGTGACCGCAGCGCGATACGCCGCCGCGCTGGGGCCGCACGCCGGACCGGCCGACGCCTTCTGGCGGGCGCTGTTCCGGCGCACCTATGCGGCGGAGTTCCGGGTGGAGGGGGTCGGTCGCGCGGACACCGTGATGGCGGCGGGCGGGGACCGCTACGCCGCGATCCTGCCGCTGGCCTGGGATGCGGGCGGCGTCGGGTATGCGGCTGAGGGCGGGACGCTGCGGCCCGTGAAGCGCGGTGTGCCAGGCTGGACGCTGCCGGACCTCATGGGCAAGCCGCTGAACGTGGCGCGGATCCTGAAGGCGGCCTTCACCTTCGACGGGGCGGCGCGCTATGCGGCCTACAAGGTCGAGCGGCACACCGGCATCGAGCTTGCGATCACGCCCTTCCGCGAGCGCCACCCGTTCCTGGCGGCGCCCGGCGCGTGGCTCGAACTACGACGGCGTCAGGCGGAGGCGCGGCGCGGGCGCTGAAGGAGGCCGTACTCGAGGCCCAGGCGCTCGAAGATATCCAGCACGGCGTCGATCTGCTCGGCCGTGTGCGCGGCGCTGACGCTGGAGCGCAGCAGCGACTTGTTCTCGGGCGTGGCCGGCGGGATCGCCAGGTTCAGGTAGACGCCGTTGGCGAGCAGGGCGTTCCACATCATCACGGCCGTGGCCTGGTCGGGCATCACGACGGCGGTGATGGGGCTGGCGTGGGGACCCACGGCATAGCCCATGTCGCGCAGGCCTTCGTAGAGGCGGTCGGCGTTGGCCGCGAGCTGGGCGCGCAGGCTGGAATCTTCCTCCAGGCGCTTGAGCGCGGTCAGGGTCGAGGCGATCACGGCCGGGGGCAGCGACGCGGTGAACATGTACGGCCGGCTGACGATCCGCAGCAGGTCGAAGTTGTCTTCGTCGGACACCAGGAAGCCGCCCACCGCGCCCAGGCTCTTGGAGAAGGTGCCGACGATGAAGTCGACATCGTCCTCGACGCCGGCCGCCTCGGCCAGGCCGCGGCCCTTCTCGCCCAGGACGCCCATGGAGTGGGCCTCGTCCACCAGCAGGTAGGCGCCCGCCTCCTTCTTGATCGCGACCATCTCCTTGAGGGGCGCGACGTCGCCGATCATGGAGTAGATGCCCTCGACCACGATGAGGCTGCCCTTGGCGGCGTCGCCCATGCGGCGCAGGCGCTTGGCCAGGTCCTCGGGGTCGTTGTGGCGGAAGCGGATGACCTCGGCCCCCGAAAGCTTGGCGGCGTCATAGATCGAGGCATGGCTGTCGGCGTCCAGGATCAGGTGATCCCCGCGGCCGACCAGGCCGGAGATGCCGCCCAGGTTCGCCTGGTAGCCGGTCGTGAAGACCATGGCGTGCTTGCGGCCGTAGAACTTGGCCAGCGCCGTCTCCAGCGCCGTGTGGCCAGCGAAGGTGCCGTTCGCGAAGCGCGACCCGGTGGTGCCGGTGCCCCACTGGCGCACCGCGTCGGCCGAAGCCTCGATGCAGGCCGGGTCGAACGTCAGGCCCAGGTAGTTGTTCGTGCCCAGAAGGATCACCTTCCGGCCGTCGAGCATGCCTTCGGTGGGGGACAGGACCGCGTCGAATCGGACGGCGGAGGGATCGGCGCCCGCCGCACGGATGCCATCCAACGGGGCGCGATAGCCCAGGTGCTTGTCGAGCAGCGACATCCTTAAGCCTTCACCCGCAGCTTGTTGATCAGTTCAGAGAGGTCGCCGACCGTCTGCACCGTCGCCAGACGATCCAAGGGAATCGAGAGGTCGAAACGATCCTCAAGCTCCATGACGATGTTCATCAGCGCAAGCGAATCCACTGCGAGGTCGCGGGCGATGTCCGTCTCGGGCGTGACCTGAACGCTTCGGCCCAGGACCGTCTCGGCCGCTCGCGCGACCTCGCGGACGGTCAAATCCGTCGCCAGTTCCACCATAGACGAGCCCCCCATCGGCTCTCGCTGCTCAACGCCAAACGCGTAACTAAGCCTCTCCGCCGGGTTTTTCCACCCGTGCGGGGAAAGCGGGTCACAAAACCGCAGCTAATGTTTCATCCATGCCGCGCTGCGGTACCACGCCACCGTAGCCGAAAACCCAGCCTCCAGGTCGTATATTGCGCGCGGCAGGCCCTCTGAGCGCTCCTCGGGCGAAACTGCCCAATCGGGATGCAGCAACTCCCGCGCCTTGGCCGAGGTCAACATGGGGGTGCGCCGCAGAAGCACTGTGAAATCATTCGTGATCCCGATGGCGTGGACGAGAGCCCTCGGAACGGGCGCCAGCCGCGGCGTGCGGTCGCAGGCGCGGGCCGCCGCGGCCATCAGTTCGCGCCAGGAATAGCCGTCCGGCCGCTCGTCGCACAGCACGACCGGCGCCGGGGCGGGCGGTCCGGCCGCCAACGCGACGGTCTGGCGGGCGGCGTCCTCCACATGGATCATAGCCACGCGGCCGGCTTCGCTGAGGACGGGCAGAATTGGGCTGGCGGCGGCGGCCTGGAACACCGGCAGCAACTCGCGGTCGCCGGGGCCATAGATGGCGCAGGGCCGGGCGATCGTCAGCCGATCCCGCAGCACCTCGGCCATCGCCTGCTCGCCCGCATGCTTGCTGGCGCCGTAGTGCGAGAGGCGCGGTTCGCGGGCGGTGAGGCTCGAGACCAGCAGCACGTGCGGCGCCTCGGCGGCGGCCTCGGCCACCCGGCGCGCGCCGGCCACGTTCACGGCGTCGAAGGCCGCGCGATTCGGCGCCTTCACCAGCCCGGCGCCATGGATCACCACGTCGGCGCCCTCGCAGAGGCGGTTCAGGGCCGTCCGGTCGCCGAGATCCCCGATGACGACTTCCGGCGTGGCCTCGCGCCAGAGCGGGTCGACCGGGTCGCGCCGCGCGAGAATTCGGACCCGCCAGCCCTCGGCGGCGAGGGCGCGGACGATCTGGCGGCCGAGGAAGCCGGTGGCCCCGGTGACCGCGGCCAGTCGCCCCGCGGCGCTTGCCCGGCTCAGGCCGGCTCCTGCTGCCTGAACGCGCCGCTGAGGAACAGGGTGCGGGCCTTGGATCGGCTCAGCTTGCCGGACGAGGTCTGGGGCAGGGTGTTGTGCCCCACCAGCTCCACCCGGGCCTCGACGCCGTGCCGGGCGCGCAGGAGGGCCGCCACATCGTCCGCGAGCGTGCGGCGCAGTGCCGGATCGCTGGTGCGCGTCTGGACCAGAACCACCAGCTGCTCGCCGGCGTCTTCATCGATGGAAAACGCGGCGACGTCGCCGCTGCGGAGCCGCTCGATCTCCGATTCAGCGGTCCATTCGAGATCCTGCGGCCAGACGTTGCGGCCGTTCAGCAGGATCAGGTCCTTGGCGCGGCCCGTGGGCACGATCTGGCCCTCGGCCAGGTAGCCGAGATCGCCCGTGTCGAGCCAGCCGTCGGAGCTCAGCACGGCCGCGGTCGCCTGCGGGTCGCCGTAGTATTCGCGCATCAGGCTGGGCCCGCGGACGAAGATGCGGCCGACCTTGCGCTCCGGCAGGGCCTTGCCGTCCTCGTCGCGCACCTCGAGTTCGTGGCCGCCGAAGATCCGTCCGCAGCGGACGAACGCACGCGCCCGCGGCCCGACGCCGCCGGCGACCTCGCCGTCCTTCTCCATCCGGTCGACGTCGACCATGTCGAAGATCAGGCCTTGGCCGAGGGGAGACATCGACAGGCCCAGCGTCGCCTCCGCCATGCCGTAGCTGGCCACGAAGGCCGTCGGGGAGAAGCCGGCCGCCGCATAGCGCTCGGCGAAGGCCGTCAGCGGCCCCGGACGCACCATGTCGCCGCCGCAGCCGGCGACCCGCCAGCCCGACAAGTCCAGGCCCTCGCGCGAGCCGTCGCCCCGCTTGGCGCAGAGCTCGTAACCGAAGCTGGGGCTGTAGGAGATGGTGCCGCCGTTCTTGGAGATCAGGTCCAACCACAGGAGCGGCCGGCGCACGAAGGCGCCTGTCGGCATCAGGTCGATGGACATCTGCGCCGAGAGGGGCATCAGCAGGAATCCGACGAGGCCCATGTCGTGGTAGAGCGGCAGCCAGGAGACCGCGCGGTCGTGCGGCGTGACCTGCAGCCCCTCGCGGGTCGAGGCCAGGGCGTTGGCCATCAGGGCGCGGTGGGTGCAGAGCACGCCCGTGGGGTTGCGCGTGCTGCCCGACGAAAACTGCACGTAGCTCGGATCGTCCGGGGTTGGCGCGGGCAGGTCGCGCGCCTCGGCCTCGGGCAGGTCGCCGACACGCATGGCGATCCTCACGCCCGCCGTTTCGGCGGCCTCCTGCAGCCAGGGCAAGAGGCTCTCCGACCCGAACACCGCCGCGGCGCTGGCCGAGGCCAGCATGCGGCCGATCTGCTGGACATAGGCGTCGCGGCCCCCCAGCGGGGCGGGAAGGGGCAAGGGCGCCGGGGTGACGCGGGCGTACTGGCAGGCGAAGAAGGCGACGACGAAGTCCACGTCGGTCTCGGCCACGAGGCCGATGCGATCGTTCGGCTTCAGGCCCGCGGCCAGGAAACGGGCAGCCATGGCCCGGGCGCGATCGCGCAGCGTGGCGTAGGGGATGGCCTCGATCAGCTCGCCGCGCAGGCCGTAGAGGTTGATGCCGGTCGGACCCTGGGCGGCGAAATCGAGCGCCTCCGTCAGGGTCGCGAAGCCGTCCGGATGGAACGGACGGTCCGGAGCGGTAGGGGTAGCAGTCAAACGTCGCCTTTCAGACTTTCGGGCTCTGGCGCGGGCGTCGCCGCTTTCCGCCGAGTCCCGTTCTCTCGCAGGATGAACCACAGCATGCCGAGGGCAAGGGCGCCTGCCGCCGCAGCCAGTCCGGCGCCCGCGCCTATAAGGCCGAACCGCGTCACGAGGAAGGGCAGGGCGGCGAGGAAGGCCGCGCTGACCGCCAGCCTGACCCGCACCGCCGCGCCGGGCTTGCCCAGCGAGATCAGCATCGGCTCCAGCGGCAGGGCGAAGACGCCGATCACCGCGGCGCCCACCTGCCAGTTCATCACGTCCGCGGCCGGCGCGAACGCCTTGCCCATCACCAGGGTCAGCAGGGCGGGGCCAGCGAGGGCGCTCGCACCCAGGATCACCAGGGCCACCCCGCCGGCCAGAAGGCCGACATTCCGCGCCAGCCGCCACATGGCGTGATGGCGGTCGTCCGCCCGCAGCCGGGCCAGTTCGGGATAGAGGGCCGGGGTGAGCAGCTTGGCGGGCTTGGCCAGGGCGTCGGCGACCTGGCGGCCGATCCGCCAGAACGCCGCTTGTGAGGGACCGACCAGCGCGCCGACGATCAGCGTCGCCACGTGGGTGAAGGCCACGTCCAGGGTGCTGGCGAGATTGGTGTTCCAGGCAAAGCGCCAGGCGCCCGGCATCCCCGCGGTCAGCGGCCCGCGCCACGAGAAGTCCTGAAGCAGGCCGCGCTTCTTCAGTTCGGCCACCGCCGAACCGGCCAGGTAGAGCCAGCTGCCGACCGTGGCGACCGCCGCCGCGAGCAGGAAGCCCTCCATGGAAGCGCCGAGCGCAAGGGCGACGACGCCGCCGACGACGCGGATCAACGAGATCAGGCCGGCCTGCCAGGCCAGGACGTCGAAGCGATCGAACAGCCTAAGCAGCCCCAGCGGCGTCGCCGAGACCATGAAGGCGATCGAGAACATGTAGAGCGCGGCGGCGGGCGCTTCGTCCGGCCCCCAGCCGAGCGCGCCTGCAAAGGCGAAGGCGCCGACCACGCCGACGGCGATGCCCAGCACCGTGCTGGCCAGGTCGAGGAGGAGGGTGAAGCGCAGGACGTGCTGGAATTCAGCGACCCGGCCTTCGGCCAGCGGCCGGGCGCCATAGTGCAGGATGGTCTGCCAGGACTGGAACTTGACCACCTCGCCGAGGAACTGGCCGAACGCCTGGATCAGGACGAAGACGCCGAGTTCGGCGGCGCCCAGCGCCCGGCCAGCGATGGCCATGAAGGCGAGGCCGAGGATCGCGTTCACGGTCCGACCGCCCAGCAGGAGGCCCGCGTTGGCCACCACGCGCTTCAGGATCGGCCGGACGCCGGCGATCTGTTCCGCCTGGGAAGCGCTCATGCGCGGACTCGAACTCCGTGGGTGGCCGCCTCGGGGCGGCGCGCTTCAACTAGCCCCTACCATGCCCCTGCGCAAAGCTCCGCGCGACCCGCGGGCGCAGGGCGGACGCCTCCGAACCGGGCGCTGGGCCGTAGGATTTGTGGCGGAGCTGCTTGTCGCGAGCGGCGCGCACGTCATTCTACGCGGCGGGTGCTTAAGGAGCGGGGTGGGTCAATGCGCAGGTGGTTCGCGGGTCTGGCCGCAGCGGCGATGATGTCGGCGGCCCAGCCGGCCAGCGCCGAGATCCGGGCGCTGATCGTGACGGTCGCCCAGTACACGGCCCCGATTCCGTCGCTGGAGGGCCCGCCCAACGACGCTGCGGCCCTGAAGTCGGTGCTGGAGGCCCAGGGCGCCAAGGACATCGTCTCGCTGAGCGACGCTCAGGCCACCCGCGCCTCGATCCGGGCCCAGCTCCAGGCCCTGGGCCAGCGCGCAAAGCCGGGGGACTGGGTGATCTTCTACTACGCGGGCCACGGCTCGCAGGCGAAGTCACGCGATCCCACCGAGGCCGACGGCATGGACGAGTTCCTGGCGCTGGGCGGCTTTCGGGTCGCCAAGCCGGATCCCAACCAATTCGTCCTCGACAATGACCTGCGCGGCTGGCTGATCAACTTCTTCCCGGCCACGGTCAATGTGCTGCAGATCGCCGACGCCTGCCACTCCGGCACGATGAACCGCAGCCTGGTCGCTGCGACGCCGTTCAAGCGGCGCTCGGCCCTGGACAATCCCATGGCGATCTCGCTGCCGCCCAGCCCCGCCGACCCGATGGCGGTGGCGCCGGCCGGTGTGGACCCGCCCAACCTCGTCTACGTCGGCGCCGCCCAGGACAACCAGTTCGCCCTGGAGGGCCCGCTGCCGCGCGGCGACTCGCCGCCCCGGGGCCTGCTGACCTATGCCCTGGAGGGCGCGCTCAAGGACCGCCGCCCCAACGGCCGCCTGGCCGCCGATGCGGACGACGACGGCAAGCTGTCGCTGGCCGAACTCACCTCAAGCCTGGAAAGCCGCACGCGCGAACTCTCTAGCACCCAGCAGTGGTCCAGCGCCGCCGTACCGCCGCGCAACGAGCGCAGCGTGATCTTCCAGCCGCTGAAGCCGCCGCCGCCGGACGAGCGCCCGATCGAGGTGAAGCCCGCCGACGAACAGGCCGCCGACCTCCTGGGCGGCAAAGGGCCCTGGGCCTCGATTCCGCGTGGGACGCCCGACCTGACCTGGAACGCCAAGGAGGGCTGGGTCACCGACAGCCGCGGCGACCGGGTGGCCGAGAACCTCACCAGCGCCGAGCAGCTCTCCGGCGTGATCATGAAGCGGCGGGCCATCAGCCAGCTCGCCGCCTCGGCCAACGAGCGGCAGCTGAAGGTCGACATCGGGCCGCGGCCCAAGGGCCAGCTCTACAAGAAGGGCGAAAGCGTCGACCTGGCCGTCACCCACCGGGGCGGCGAGGCGTGGCTGACGGCGTTCAACCTGGCCGGCGACGGCACGGTGCAGGTGCTGTTCCCGCTGGAGGGCGACGGGGACGGGCGCATGGTGGCCGGCCAGACCCGGGTCGTGATGGCGCGCACCAAGGCGGTTCCGCCGTTCGGGGTCGACAATGTCGTCGCCATCGCCACGCCCACCGAGCCCACGGTGCTGCGCGCCGCCCTGAAGCGCATCGACGGCAAGCGCGACGCCATGGTGGCCGCGGGCCTGGTGCGCGACGAACTTGACGCCGCCAAGGGCCAGGCGGCGATGGCGCTCGGCGAGCTCTACACCGGCCCCTGACGGCTCAGGGATTGCTCTGCTGCGCGACGTAGGCGTCCAGCGCCACCTTGGCCTGGGTCGCGCAGCCGCCGGACTGCACCGACAGGATCTCGTCCAGGGTGGTGAGGGTCGACGGGTCGGGGCAGACGCCCGAGCGCCGGGCTCCGAACGTGCGGCCCGTCGGCGCCGGCTCGACCAGCACCTTCAGCGCCGCCAGCCGGGCCGCGTCGCCCTGGCCGCCCGCGCGGGGCGCCACGGCGCCGCCCGGGCCGCCGCGGAGGGTGGCGACCGAGCCGCTGGCCGACATCAGAGTCGCGACCTGACCCTCGCCCAGGGCCAGCCGCTGGCCAGCGCTGAGCTCCAGGCCCGGCCTGACCGCGGGATCGGTCGACTTGACGACGACGTAGTCGGCAGCTTGGGCCACGCCGGCGAGGCCGGCGGCGAGCATGAAGCCCAGGATCGTCTTGCGCATGAACCGCTCCTAGCACCCCCCGACGCTGCGGGAGTGATCCCGCCTCGCGCGAATGGGGTCAAGGGCATGCGCCCTATGCGGGAGCTTTTGCGCGGCTAACGCGGCCGGCGCCACGGCGGAGGTGCGACCGGGGGGAGCGTTCTTTTCGAGGCGGCGAAGACGCGCCTTGCCAACGGCGCGATTTTGCGTATTTTCCGCGCCCTCGCCGCCGGCCCCCCTGGGGTGTTCGGGGCACGGCGGGTGCATAGCTCAGTTGGTAGAGCAGCTGACTCTTAATCAGCGGGTCGTAGGTTCGAATCCTACTGCACCCACCACTTCCTCCCGGAATGATGGTGACTGTCTCGAGGCGCTTGCGTCCGCGGGTGCGCCACCGTGCGCGCAACTCCGGTCCACGGTTGAAGGAAGCCGCCCGTCCCGCTACCAGCGGCGCGCGGGCGAGGAGTTTCAGGCGATGGACGGCGGGGCGGTCGACTTCGAGTATCTCGAAAGCTTCATGGCCGGCGACATGCAGATCGTCACCGAGGTGCTGGGCCTGTTCCAGGGCCAGGCCGAAGGCTGGCAGGCCCGGCTCGAGGCTCCCGCGGCCGCCGACTGGCGGGACCTGGCGCACACGATCAAGGGGGCGGCGCGCGGGATCGGCGCGGTGGCGCTGGGCGAGGTGGCCGACCGCGCCGAGCGGGGCGACGCCTCCATGGCGCCCGAACTGAAGCGCGCGCTGGCCGATACGCTGGCCGAGATCGAGGGCTATCTTACCCGCATCGGGGGCGGCTGAACGGTCGGAATCGGCTCCGCTCGTTCGTCTTCCATCCAGGCGAAAGGCGGAGGACGGTTCATGCGTGACGACACCATCCTGGTGGAGAACGTCAATCACCCCGGACGCACGAGCCCGGTGAACCGGGCGAAGTATGAGGCGATGCGCGCGGCGCTGATGGCGGTCCTGCCGGCCACCGAGCCCGGACTGTCGCAGGCCGAGATGACCGCCGCAGTGAAACCGCATCTGCCGGACGACCTGTTTCCCGGCGGCCAGACCGCGGGCTGGTGGGTCAAGGCCGTGCAACTGGATCTGGAGGCCAAGGGCGTGCTCGCGCGCCACGGCAAGCCGCTGCGCTGGCACCGGCTCTAGGGGACCAGCACCCGGTCCGAATAGGTCTCGATCAGCAGGGCGAACGGACGGCCGTCCGGCGTCTGAAGATAGGCGCGGTGCTGCAACACATTGGCGGGGATGGCCACTGGCGCGTCGAACCCCGCGGGGTCCGCCGCCTCCCAGCCGCGCGGCAGGGGGTTGAAGAGCAGTCGCGCTGAGAGAGTCCGACGCTGGAACGCCAGCGGCCGCACGACCACGCCGAAGGGCCGCTGGGTCGATTCCAGGTCGATGTTCATCTGGGCCGTCAGACGGCTGGGCAGGTACCAGTTGTCGGCGCGCGACAGGACGACGTCGCCGCAGGTCAACTCGACTCGGCGATGGCGGACCGGCTCGTTGGCGGCCGCGCCCAGCTGGCGGCGGGCGGCGTTGGCGGCGGGCAGGTTGTCCGGAACCTCCACCTGCCGGGCGAGGATCTTCGGCGCCTCGGGATCGCGGCGATTGCAGAGGTCCTGCAGCACGGCCGTGGCGCTGTCCTGGCTCAGCAGGTCCGCGTTCAGCGTCTGGAGCTGGGCCTGCAGGCGCAGGCGCTGGATGTAGTCCGCTTGCGAGCCTTCCGCCGCCGCGCCGCCGGGCGCGAGCGAGGTCGCGGCCAGAAACGCCGCCACGAGACCTCCTGCCAACCTCAAATCCCTAAATGCCCGCGCCATTGTCGATGGCCCGCAGCGCCTCTTCGTGCGCCTGCGCCTCCGCCTCGATCCAGCCGATGAAGGCCTTCACCTGCGGCAGCCGTCCCTTGGCTTTGGGATGGACGAGGTAATAGGCGAAGTCGACGGCCTGCGCCATCTGCAGCGGGGCCACCAGGCGTCCTGCATCCAGGTCGGCCTGGGCCAGGGTGCGCTTGGCCAGGGCCACGCCGCGGCCGTTGGCGGCCGCCTCGATCACCAGGCTGGACTGGTTGAACCGCGGGCCGCGGTGCCCGTCGATGCCGCGCAGCCCGCGGGCCGCCAGCCACATGGGCCAGTCGGGACAGCTGTCATCGATCTCGGGCGAACCGTCGTGCAGCAGGGTATGATTGGCTAGGTCCTCGGGCGTCTCCAGCGGATGCTCCTTGATGAGCTCCGGGCTGATCACCGGGATCACCGCCTCGCTGACCAGCCGCTTCACCTCCAGGCCCGGATAGCGGCCGGCGCCGTAGCGGAGCGCCAGGTCGACCTCGCCCGCGTTGAGGTCGACGAGGTCCATGCCGGCGTTGAGCCACACGTCGACCTGCGGATGGGCACGCTCGAAGGCGCCCAGGCGCGGGGCGAGCCACTTGGCGGCGAAGGAGGGCGGGGCGGTGATGGTCAGGCGCCGTCCGTCCACGGCGGCGGTCAGCAGGCTGGCGGCCTCGGCCAGGCGGTCGAACGCCTCGCGCAGGGCGGGCAGGGCGGTCTGGGCCGCGTCGGTCAGCAGGAGGCCCTTCGGGGTGCGCTTGAAGAGGGCCGCGCCGACATAGTCTTCCAGGTTCTGGATCTGCTGGCTGACGGCGCCGGGCGTCACCGACAGCTCGTCCGCGGCCCGGCTGAAGTTCAGGTGGCGCGCGGCCGCCTCGAACGCCCGAAGGGCGTTGAGCGGCGGCAGGCGGCGGCGCTGCTGGTTTCGATCCATCCTAGAATTCCTGACACCCCGGGCAGAAGTCCTCGGGTTGCGACTTGGGCTTCTCCGCCCCTATTTGCAAGCGTCCGCCGGTGTATCGGCCCTTTTCACTGGCGGGCGACAGACGGGGCGGGCGCCAGTCCGCCCCGTCCTGATTTCGGGGCCGGTGTGTCGATAGAGAAGCTAAACATGGGTGTCAGCAGCGGCAAAGGCAGGCGGAACGATCGCCTCGTGGTGCTGGGCGGCGGCGCCCCTTCGCGCGGCCCGGGCCGGGTGTGGTTGGTCGGCGCGGGACCCGGCGATCCGGAACTGCTGACCATCAAGGCCCTGAAGGCCCTGCAGGCCGCCGAAGTCGTGGTCCACGACGGCCTGGTGTCGGACGAGATCCTGGACCTGGCGCCGGCGTCGGCGCGCCGGATTTCGGTGGCAAAGCGCAAGTCGCGGCACTCCTACAGCCAAGACGAGATCAACCGGATGCTCGTGGCCTTCGCGCTCGACGGCCTGAACGTCGTCCGGCTCAAGGGCGGCGATCCCTTCATCTTCGGCCGCGGCGGCGAGGAACTGGAAGCCTGCCGCGAGGCGGGCGTCGACTGCGATATCGTGCCCGGCGTCACCGCGGCCCTGGCGGCGAGCGCCAGTGCCGGCGCGCCCCTGACCCACCGGGGCTCGGCCCAGGCTGTGACGTTCGTCACCGGCCATGCGGCCAAGGGCGGCGAGCCCGACCTGGACTGGGAGAGCCTGGCCAAGGCCAATCAGACGGTGGTGATCTACATGGGCCTGTCGATGGCCGCTCCGATCGCTGCGCGCCTGATGGCCGCCGGCCGGGCCGGTTCGACGCCGGCCCTGATCGTCGAGAACGCCAGCCGCGCCGCCGAGCGCCGCTTAACCACCACGCTGGCCGGCCTCGCCGAGGCGGCGGCGAACCTGAATGGTCCGGCCCTGCTGATCGTGGGCGAGGCCATGGCCCTGGCCCGCGAAGGCGAGGGGCGAACGGAAGTCGAAACGCTTATCCGCGAGGCCCGGGCATGAAAGCTCTGACCGCCAACCGCCTGCTCGACGGCGAGGTCGTGTTCTGGAACGCCGGCCAGTGGGTCGAGCGCTTCGCCGACGCGCAGCTCTGGGCCGACGACGACCCGGCGGCCATCGCGGCCGAGGCGACGGCCAAGAACCAGCCAAAGGTCGTAGTCGACGCCTACCTGATCGACCTGGTGGAATCCGAAGGGCTCTGGGCCCCGCTGAGCTACCGCGAGCGCATCCGCGCGCTCGGGCCCTCGAACCACCTCCACCACGGCAAGCAGGCCGAGGGCGGGGCGGTGATCGCGGCGCTGCAGCACGCCCACGGCGCGGCCCGCTCCACCGGCCGCGTCAACCTGATCAAGCGGAAGTAGCGCGATGTACCAGTACGACACTATCGACAAGGCGATGCTCGCCGACCGCTCGGCCGAGTTCCGCGGCCAGGTCGCCCGCCGCCTCGCCGGCGAGCTGACCGAGGACCAGTTCAAGCCGCTGCGGCTGATGAACGGCCTCTATCTGCAGCTTCATGCCTACATGCTACGGGTCGCCATCCCGTACGGCTCGCTGAACCCGACCCAGCTGCGCAAGCTGGCCTGGATCGGCCGCACCTACGACAAGGGCTACGGCCACTTCACCACCCGCACGAACCTGCAGTTCCACTGGATCAAGCTGGCCGACACGCCGGACATCCTGGATCACCTGGCCAGCGTCGACATGCACGCGATCCAGACCTCCGGGAACTGCATCCGGAACACCACCACCGACCCTTATGCCGGGGCCACGGCGGAGGAGGTGGACGATCCGCGGGTGTGGGCCGAGGCGATCCGCCAGTGGTCTACGTTCCACCCGGAATTCTCGTTCCTGCCCCGCAAGTTCAAGATCGCCATCACCGCTGCGCCGAAGGATCGGACTGCGGCCCGCGTGCATGACATCGGCCTGGTGCTGAAGCGCGCCCGCGACGGGGCGCTGGGCTTCGAGGTGATCGTCGGCGGCGGCATGGGGCGCACCCCTTACGTCGGCCCGACCATCCGCGAGTTCCTGCCGGTCAATCGGCTGCTCTCGTACCTGGAAGCGATCCTGCGCGTGTACAATCGCCACGGCCGCCGGGACAACATCTACAAGGCCCGGATCAAGATCCTGGTCGCAGCCCTGGGCAAGGACGAGTTCGCCCGCCAGGTGGAGGCCGAATGGGCCAAGATCGGCGAGGGCGCGGACCTGCCGGACACCGAGCTTGCCCGCATCCGCGGCGCCTTCGCCCAGACCAACTTCGAGACCCTGCCGGCGCAGTCGGAGGCGTTCGAAGCGGCCAAGGCGGCGAAGCCGGCCTTCGCCCGCTTCGTCCGCAACAACGTCAAGCCGCACAAGAGGCCCGGCTACGGCATCGTCGAGATCAGCCTGAAGGGCATCGGCGACACGCCCGGCGACGCCACCTCCGAACAGATGGAAGTCGTGGCCGACCTGGCCGAGCAGTACGGCCTCGGCGACATCCGCGTGACGCACGAACAGAACCTGGTGCTGCCGCACGTCAAGCTGGACGACGTTCCGGCGGTCTGGGCCGCGCTGGCGGAGGCCGGCATCGCCACGCCGAACATCAACCTGGTCAGCGACATCATCGCCTGCCCGGGGCTGGACTATTGCGCCCTAGCCAACGCCCGGGCGATCCCGATCGCCCAGCACATCGCGGAGAAGTTCCGCGACCAGGACCGCGCCGAGAAGATCGGCGAGCTGAAGATCAAGATCAGCGGCTGCATCAACGCCTGTGGCCACCACCACGTGGGCCACATCGGCATCCTGGGCGTCGATAAGAAGGGCGAGGAGTTCTACCAGCTCACCCTGGGCGGGTCGGGCGCCGAGGACGCCTCAGTGGGCTCCATGCTCGGCCCGGCGCTGCCCTACGACAAGGTCGCCGACGCCGTGGACACCCTGGTCGACGTCTACCTGCGCGAGCGGCACGACGGCGAGCGCTTCCTCGACACCTTCCGCCGCACCGGCGTCACCCCCTTCAAGGAGGCCGTCTATGCCGACGCTCATTGAACTGAAGGACGGCGTCGCCAAGGCCGCCGAAGATCCGTTCACCCACGTCGCGGACGACCAGGACATGGCGAGCGGCGACGTGATCGTCTCCCTCGGCCGCTTCCAGGCTGAGGGCGAGGGGCTTCTGTCCGAGGGCCGCCGCGTCGGCGTGCGCCTGAAGGCGGAGGAGGAGGTCGAGGCCCTGGCTTACGACCTGCCCCAGTTGTCGGTGGTGGCGCTCGAATTCCCCAAGTACCGCGACGGGCGGGCCTACACGAACGCCCGGCTGCTGCGCGAACGGTTCCACTTCAAGGGCGAGGTCCGGGCGGTGGGCGACGTGCTGCGCGAGCAGGCCGCTTTCATGGTCCGGGTGGGCTTCGACGCCTTCGAGCCCGCCGACGACGCCAGCTCCAACGAGTGGCAGGCCGCGGCCCACCGGTATCGCCACGTCTACCAGAGGTCCGCCGACGGCCGTGCGCCGGCCTTCGCGGAACGGGAGGGCTGAGTGATGGCCTTTGACGCGCTCGATCGTAACCCCGTGGCTCTGCGCCTCGACGCCGAGCTGCGCCATGCGCACCCGCGCACCATCCTCGAAGCCGCCGTCGAGAGTTTCGGCGACAAGCTGGCCCTGGTGTCGTCGTTCGGCGCCGAGTCGGCCGTGCTCCTGGACATCGCCGCCAAGGTGAAGCCCGACGTCGCGGTGCTGTTCCTGGATACCGGCATGTTGTTTGGCCAGACGCTGGACTACCGCCAGCAGCTCGCCGCGCGCCTGGGTCTCACCAACGTGCGCGACCTGCGGCCCCAGTACCAGGACCTGGCGACCTCGGATCCCCAGGCCAAGCTGTGGCAGTCCGACACCGACGCCTGCTGCCACATCCGCAAGGTCCTGCCGCTGGACAAGGCCCTGGGCGAGTTCGACGCCTGGATCACCGGCCGCAAGCGCTTCCACGGCGGCGACCGTCTGCACCTGCCCGTGGTCGAGCAGTCCGAGGGCAAGCTCAAGTTCAACCCGCTGGCCAATTGGGGCAAGTCCGACCTCGACGCCTATGCGGCCGAGCATGGCCTGCCGGCCCATCCGCTGGTGGCCCAGGGCTTCCCCTCGATCGGCTGCTGGCCCTGCACCCAGCCGGCGGAGGAGGGCGAGGATGTCCGCGCCGGCCGCTGGAAGGGGATGGACAAGACGGAATGCGGCATCCATCTGGCGCGTGCGCCGGGGACGCCCGACAACGTCGGCGGCGATATCTAGGGTATTTCAGGAATGAACGACGTGACTCTGGCTCAGCCGGCGCCGGCCGGCGGAATGAAGGCGTCCGGCGCCTTCTTCGTCGAGACGGTGACCTGGGTCCATCACTGGACCCCCAGCCTGTTCTCGTTCCGGACGACGCGCGATCCCGCGCTCCGCTTCTCCAGCGGCCAGTTCGTGATGGTCGGGTTGCAGAAGGAGGACGGCAAGCCGCTGGTCCGCGCCTATTCCATCGCCTCGCCGTCGTGGCATGAGGAGTTGGAGTTCTATTCGATCAAGGTGCCGGACGGCCCGCTCACCTCGCGCCTGCAGAACATCAAGGTTGGCGACCAGGTGCTGATCGGCCGCAAACCGACGGGCACGCTGGTGCTGGACGGCCTGAAGCCCGGCAAGCGCCTCTACATGCTGGGCACCGGCACGGGCCTCGCGCCCTGGCTGTCGCTGGCCCGCGACCCGGAGGTCTACGAGCGGTTCGAGACGGTGGTGGTGACTCACACCGTTCGCGAGGTGGCCGACCTCAACTACGCCGACCTCTTCGACGACCTGCCGCGGGACGAGATCCTCGGCGAGCTGATCGATGGGAAGCTGAAGTACTATCCGACGGTCACGCGCGAAGACTTCCGGACCAAGGGACGGATCACCGATCTCATCGCCTCCGGGCAGATGTTCGCCGACCTCGGGCTGCCGCCGTTCAACCCGGCAGAAGACCGGGTCATGCTGTGCGGCGGGCCGTCGGTGCTGGCCGACCTCAAGCAGCAGCTCATCGACCTAGGCTATCAGGAAGGTTCGATCGCCCAGCCTGGCGACTTCGTGCTGGAAAAGGCCTTCGTCGAGACCTGAGCGAGGGCCTGCACGTCTCGCTCGCCAAAAGGTTAATTCCGCCCTGCGACATTACTCATAAGAGGTTTTACGTAGGGATTCGTCCCGAATGTTAACCATACCCCGCAGGTGAGAAATTCGGACAGATCGAGGGAAAGCCTCCATGTCCGAGACGCATTTTGACACCGCCGCGACCTCCAAGGCGCTCAAGACCCACCTGTCGGGGTGGTTCGGCGTACAGCAGGCGTGCGCCTATCGCGCGCCGGCGGAAAGCTCGGCGGTCATGCGACTGGATACCGGTCCTTCCTCGGGCTGCAGTGGGGCCAGCGCCGGCTCTTGCGGTTCGCCGAGCGCCTGCGGCTCCGAGACGACCGCGCCGGCCTGCGATATCGCCGCCCAGCTCCGTGCCGAGCAGCAGCGTGGGCGGGAGATGGAGCGCCTTCTTTCCCAATACGTCTCGCCCGGGGTGCTGGAGCGCCTGATGGCCGATCCGGACGGGGTGGGGCCGGGCAGCGAGACCCGCGACGTGACCGTGCTGTTCGCAGACCTCCAGGGCTTCACCTCGCTGGCGGAGGCCTTGAAGGACAATCCGGGACGTCTGGCCGACCTGATCAACGCCTTCCTCGACCCGATGACCGAGATCGTGCTGGCGCACGGCGGTACGATCGACAAGTACATGGGGGACTGCGTCATGGCCTTCTGGGGCGCGCCCGCCGACGACCCTGCCCAGGCCTCGCACGCCTTCGACGCGGCCCAGGCCATGATCGCGGCGATGGACGACGTGCGCGACCGCTTCCGCGCCATCTTCGCGGACGAGCGCGAGCCGCCGCCGGTCGATATCGGGGTCAGCATCGGGATCAACTCCGGCGACTGCATCGTCGGCAACGTGGGTAGCCGCCGTCGCTTCGACTATTCGGTGCTGGGCGATCCCGTGAACGTGGCCTCGCGGCTCGAGGGGCTCTGCAAGACCTACGCGACGCCCCTGCTGGTCGGTGAGGAGACGGCGCGGCGGCTTGGGCCGGATGCGGGCCTGGGTCCCATCGGCCGCATCACCTTGCGCGGCCGCAGCCAGCGGATGGGCGTCTTCGCCCTGGCGCCCCAGGCGCGCGCGGAGCTGGCGGCATGAGCTTCACCACGGCCCATGAGCAAGCCCGGCCCGCCGTCCGCACGGGCGAGCGACTTCCGCGAGGCCTTGGCCTGGCGATCGGAGCCGTCGCTTCAGTCGGCCTCTGGGCGCTCTTGATCCACGGCGCGATCCGACTGTTCGGCTGATCCTCGCCACGCGGCCGTCTGGCGCAGCACGAACGCCGCCCGCGCCGGCACGCTGGCCTTCGGGACGATAATCGGCTCGTAGCCCAGGGTCGGAAGCCGCGCGCGGATGATCCCGAACGTTGCCTCGGCCTCCTGCCAGTCCTGCCGCCGCTCCGAGTCGGTCGCGTAGATCTTGCGCCAGGGCGGGAAGATGAAGACCCGCGCATTATACCGCCGCGTCCGCACCGCCTCTGCGATCCGCGGCGAGGGCAGGGCGCCGTTCGCGCCATAGCTGTCGATGATCCCCCGGTCGAAGAAGACCCGGCGCGTCTCGCCCGCCAAGGCCTCGAAGATGGCGACGTCGCGCTCCACGCACCGCGCCACGAAGGCGTCGTTGTCGAGCCAGGGCACGGCGGCGCCGCCCGTCTCCACCTGCTCGCGGATCACCGCGCGCGCCGTCTCCTCGACGACGCGCTCGCCCCTGGCCTGCAGATGACGAATAAGCGCGGTCTTGCCCACGCCGGGACCGCCGGTGAGGACGAAGAAGTTCGGCTTGTGGATGGCTGCCCCCGAAGGCGAGGGCCGGCCCGCCTTACTTCGGCGGGCAGCCCGTGAAGTTCCCGACCTTCACCGCGGTGAGGGTGCCGAGGTTGAGCTTCTGCATCGGCTTCATCGAAGCCGCGCCGTGACCGGTGTAGAGGTCGATCCGCTGGCCCTTGATCGCGCCGCCCACATCGGAGGCGTACCAGTAGCCGTCGTGCGCCTGGCCGTCGGGCATCTTGATGCCCACCGTCTCCTTGATGAAGACCACGGTGCGGCGCGGGATGATGTTCTTGTCCACCGCCAGGGTGCGCATCGGAACGACGCGGCAGCCCAGGCTGTCCAGGGCGCCCACGCCCTTGGCGCCGGCGTGATAGAGCGTGGCCTTCACGTTGAAGACCGCCGATCCGGGGAGGGCTCCCGAAATGATGGAGCTTACGAGGTCCCCGACGGGATCGTTGCTCGCGGCTTGCGCGTTTGAGGCGATACCGATGGCGGAAAGTGCTGCCAGGGCGGCGAGGCGGCGTCGCATGGACGGCGTCCTCCTTCGTCGTTGAACTGGTGCCGGAGTCCTACCGGCTGAGGTCCCGCGGGGCAACCCCTGGCGGGCCATTCGCCGCGCCCTGTGAGTTTTCCTTACAGCGGTCGTAAGACGGTATCGCTTGATACCCGGAGGGATTGCGGCACAACGCGCCCTGAGCGAGAGGGAGGCCGGCGCGTGAAAATCTATGGTGACAGCATCTCGGGCAACTGCCTGAAGGTGAAGTGGACGGCCGATTTTCTGGGCCTGAAGTACGCCTGGATCGAGACCAGCGTGCTCAAGGGCGAGTCGCGCACCGCCGACTTCCTGGCGATGAATCCGGCGGGCCAAGTGCCCGCGGTGGTCTTCGACGACGGGCGGGCCCTGGCCCAGTCCAACGCCATCATTCTCCATTTCGCCGAGGGCTCCGACCTCATTCCGGCGGACGCCTACGCCCGGGCGAAGATGTTCGAGTGGATGTTCTGGGAGCAGTACAGCCACGAGCCCTACGTGGCCGTCGCCCGGTTCCAGGTGCTGTACCTGGGCAAGCCTGTCGCCGATCTGGAGCCCCGGCTGGTCGAGCGGGGGAACGGGGCGCTGCAACGGATGGAGCTTGCCCTTGGCCAGACGCCGTTCCTCGTGGGCGAGGCCCTGTCGCTCGCCGACGTTGCGCTGGTCGCCTACACCCGCGTCGCCCACGAGGGCGGCTTCAGCCTCGATCCCTATCCGCAGGTGAAGGCCTGGGTGGCGCGCGTGGAGGCCGCCCTCGGCATTCGCTGAGCGCGCTTGCCATTGTCGCGGACGGGCGTGAAAAGCGGAGGCATGAAGCGCCTTCCCGCCCTCGCCCTCGCCGTCGTCCTCGCCGCCGCGCCCAGCTCGCTCTTCGCCTGGGGCAACACCGGCCACCGGATGCTGGGCGAGATCGCCATGCGGGCGCTGCCGTCCGAGATGCCGGCCTTCCTGCTCACCAAGAAGGCGGCCACCGATGTCGGCGAGCTGTCGCGCGAGCCCGACCGGTCCAAGGGCGCCGGCAAGCTGCACGACCAGGATCGCGACCCCGGGCACTTCATCGACCTGGACGACGACGGCAAGCTGCTGGGCGGGCCCCAGATGCTGCCCCTGGCGGCCACCCGGGCCGAGTTCGAGACCCAGCTTCGCGCGGCGGGTCTCGATCAATGGAAGGTCGGCTACCTGCCGTATTCGATCATCGACCGCTACCAGCAGCTCACCAGCGATTTCGCCTACTGGCGGGTGCTGAAGGCGGCTGAGTCCAATCCGAAATGGAAGGCGAACCGCAAGTGGTTCACCGCCGACCGAATCCGCCGGGAGGCCCTGATCCTGAAGGGCATCGGCGAGCTCGGCCACTTCGTCGGCGACGGCAGCCAGCCGCTGCACGTGACCAGCCACTACAACGGCTGGGGCGATGGCCCGAACCCCAACAACTATTCCAAGGCGCGCCTGCATGGGCCGTTCGAGAGCGACCTTGTCCAGGCGACGGTGAAGCCGGCGGCGGTGGCGGCGAAGGTCACGCCGCTGCGCCTCTGCAACTGCCCGATCGAGCAGCGCGTGTCCGACTACCTTTCCGCCACGGGTAAGCAGGTGATCCCATTCTATGAGATGGAGAAGGCCGGAGGCATGGCGCCGGGAGACCCACGCGGCACGGCCATGGCCACCGAGCGCCTGGCAGTCGGCGCGTCCGAGTTACGTGACGTGATCGTCGAGGCGTGGCGGGCCAGCCTGAACTCCAAGGTCGGCTGGCGGCCGGTGGCGGTGAAGGACGTGCTGGCCGGCACGGCCGATCCGTATCCGGCCCTCTACGGAATCGACTGATGGCCGTGCCGCAGTTCGGGACGCGCGAGGACGGCCGGGATTATCGCGACCGTCCGGCCGCCTTCGGGATTGCCCAGCGCGATGGACGGATCGCCCTGGTCCGGATCGAGAAGCCGCGCCATCCGGCCTGGCATGACCTGCCCGGCGGGGCGCTGGACCCCGGCGAGACGGCTGAAGACGCCGTGGTCCGCGAGTTCGGGGAAGAAGCCGGCCTGAAGGTTGCCGTCGAGCGCGAGTATGCCCGGGCGGACCAGTATTTCCTCAATACCGATGGCGAGGCGTTCGACAACCGCGCGGTGTTCTTCACCCTTGCCGTGGCGGGCGACGACCCCGGCCTGAAGGTCGAGGACGACCACACCCTGGTCTGGATGGACCCGCACGAGGCGCTGGCGATCCTGCGGCACGACGCCCATGCCTGGGCCGTTGCGGCGTGGCTGAGATTGCGCGCGCGGGCCTGAGGGTCTAGCAGCGCGCCATGACGGCGGGAATCATCGACGGAAAGGTCCACGCCGAGCGCGTGCGGGCCAAGGTGGCGGCCGAGGTCGCCGAATTGCGCGCAAAGCACGGGCTGCAGCCCGGCCTGGCCGTGGTGCTGGTGGGCGACGATCCGGCGAGCCAGGTCTATGTGAAATCCAAGGGCGAGCATTCGCTGGCCGTTGGCATGCATTCGGTCACCCACCGCCTGCCGGCGGACACCCAGCAGGGCGAGCTGCTCCGCCTAGTGGCCGACCTCAACGCCGATCCCCTGATCCACGGCATCCTCGTACAGCTCCCGCTGCCGAAGCACCTCGACGAGAAGGCGGTGATCGCCGCCATCGACCCCGACAAGGACGTGGACGGCCTTCACGTCGTCAACGCGGGCCGCCTGGTGGCGGGTCTGCCGGCGCTGGTGGCCTGCACGCCCACGGGCTGCCTCATCATGCTCAAGGCCACGCTGGGCGACCTGACCGGCAAGCGCGCGGTGGTGGTGGGTCGCTCGCTGCTGGTGGGTAAGCCCGTCGCCCAGCTGCTGCTGGCCGAAGACTGCACGGTGACCATGGCCCATTCGCGCACCCGCGACCTGCCGGCCGTCTGCCGCGAGGCCGACATCCTGGTCGCCGCCGTGGGACGCCCGCGCATGATCCGCGGCGACTGGATCAAGCCCGGCGCCTGCGTCATCGACGTGGGCATCAACCGCGTGCCGTTCGACGACCCGATCAAGGCCGCCGAGGGCCGGACGAAGCTGGTGGGCGACGTCCACTACAAGGAGGCGCTGCAGGTCGCCGGATCGATCACGCCGGTGCCGGGCGGCGTCGGGCTGATGACCGTCGCCGTCCTGCTTCAGAACACCGTGACGGCCGCCAAGCGCCAGGCGGGCATCGAAGCCTAGGTCGGCTTGGCGTTCTCGTTGGTCCAGGCGACGACCTCGGCCAGCACTTCGGAGACCGCGCGGTCATAGGCCGGCACGATGGCCGAGACGCGGTTGTCGCCGGCGCGGATCCGCTTCTCGAACAGCTTCTCGCCCACCAGGCCGCGATCGGTAGCGCCCGTCATCGCGGCCCGAACCCGCACGACCACCAGCGGCGGCGCCTTCGGGCCCTGGTCGTAGTGCGCCTCGAAGTTCCGGACATCGAGCCGCAGCACATAGGCGGCGGAGGCCGGCTCGCCGCGCGCGATCAGCCGAACAGGGCCTGCGTCGGCGTCGAAGGCGGCGACCACGGCCTCGTCCCACAGCACCGCGGCGGGCGCCACCCAGCGGGTCTCGGCCACATAGGCCGCCTTGCCGCCCGTGATGGTGAGCAGGCGGTCGCCCGCGGCCTCGCGCTGGAAGGACGCGTTGGTGCGGAAGACGCCGACGGCGCCCATCGGCGTGGCGACCGCGTCGGCGCTCACCGGCTGGCCGAAGCGGTAGAGGTGCGCCGGCTTGGTCTTGGGCAGCAGCGAGACGCAGGCCGAGAGCGCCAGCGATGTCGCGCCGACGGCCAGCAGGCGGAGGAGGGCGGGCGAGCGCATCATTGGGGCACCTTCACTTCCTCGGCCTTGCCCTTGCCGAGCGCGCCCGTGGGGTTGGACTGGACCTCGTTGACCAGCCGCTCCAGCGACTCGGCCGTGGACTGCAGCTGGATTACCGCCGAGGTTACCTGAGGCAGGCCGTTGGTGGCGAAATCGGTCGTGGGTCCCTGCAGCCGTCCCAGCATCTCGCGGGCGTCCTTGGCGGCGGCGCGGCCCTCTTCGGCGGCGTCGGCCAGGTTCTTGATCGCGCGGCGGCCGTCGCCATCGACCACCTCGCGGGTGGCGCGGGAAAGGGCGGCGATCTCGGTGGTCGCCTCCTCGATGCGCTGCACCGCGGCCTGGGCGTCGGCGATGATCGCCTTGCGCTCGCGCAGTTCGGCGGTGACCGCCTGGGCGTCGGAGAGCGAGGCCGAGAAGGTCTTGATGTTCTGGTCCGAGAGGACCCGGTTCACCCGGTCCAGCGCCTCGATGGTCCGGGTCAGCACGGTGCCGCCGCCCTCCAGCAGGTCGGAGATGGCGCTGCGCTGGCTGCGGATGATGGGAATGCAGTCGCGGCCCAGTCCAAGGCGTTCGCACCGCGGCTGGTCGGCCTCCTTGAGCAGGGGGCGCGTGCCGGTGCCGGCGGTGATCTGCACGTAATTCAGGCCGGTGATCCCTTGCGGCTCCAGCGTCGCATAGCTGTCGACCCGGATCGGCACGTCCTCGGTGACCCGCACGCGGGCGATGACGTTGCGCGGATTGAACTTGTCCAGGGCGATCTTGCTGACCTCGCCCACCTTGATGCCGTTGAAATGGACCTCGCCGCCCTCGTTGAGGCCGCGCACCGGCCCCTGGAAGACGATGTCGTACAGGTCGTACTCGGCGTTGATCCGCAGCCGCGCCAGCCAGACGACGAAGACCACGAGCGCCACCGTGAGGATCAGGGTGGAAAGCCCCACGAGGGCGTAGTTGGCGTTTCTTTCCATCAGCCTTTCGTCCCCGTTCGGGCGTCGCGGGCCGCGCGGCCCCGCGCTCCGAGGAAGTATTCGCGGATCCACGGATGATCGGAACGCTCGAGCTCGCGAACCGGCGCCGTGGCGACCACGTGCTTGTCCGCCAGCACGGCGACGCGGTCGGTGATCTCGTAGAGGGAGTCGAGGTCGTGGGTGATCATGAACACCGTGAGGTCCAGGCTGTCCGCCAGGTCGCGGATCAGTTCGTCGAAGGCCGCCGCGCCGATTGGGTCGAGACCCGAGGTGGGCTCGTCGAGGAAGAGCAGTTCCGGGTCCAGGGCGAGCGCCCGGGCGAGGCCCGCGCGCTTGCGCATCCCGCCCGAGAGCTCGGCCGGCTTGAGCGAGCCGGCCTCGGGGCGGAGGCCCACCATGGAAATCTTCAGCTCCGCCAGCTCATAGGCCTCGCGCCGGGACAGCTTGGTGTGCTCGAACATGGGGGCTGCGATGTTCTCGCGCACGGTCAGGTTCGAGAACAGGGCGCCGCCCTGGAACAGCACGCCCCACGACCGCTCCAGCGCGCTCCAGCGGCGCCGGGAGGCGCGTTTGAGCTCCTGTCCGAAGACGGTGACTGTGCCGGCGTCCGGATTGCGCAGGCCGATGATGGTGTTGAGCAGGACCGACTTGCCGGTGCCGGACCCGCCGACCACGCCCAGGACCTCGCCGCGCATCGCGGTCAGGTCGAGGTTGTCGTGAACCACGTGGTCGCCGAACTGGGAGCGCAGGCCGCGCACCTCGATGGCGGGGCCCGACTGGTCCAGCAGTTCCTCGTCCGACAGGGTGTTCTCGTTGACGACGTCCGTCACAGGTCGAGCTCCATGTAGATGAGCGCGAAGACGGCATCGAGCATGATGATCGCGAAGATCGCGTGGACCACGGCGGCCGTGACCCGCTGGCCCAGGGACTGGACATCGCCGCCGACGAGCAGGCCCTGACGGCAGCCGATGCCGGCCACGACGCCGGCCATCACCGGCGCCTTGGAGAGTGCGATCCAGAAGTGGGTGGCGCCCACATTGTCGACGATCCGCTGCAGGAAGAACGTCGGTCCCAGCCCCAGGGTGGACCAGGTGACCATCAGGCCGCCCAGCAGGCCGGCTAGCGTGGCCACGAAGGTGAGCAGGGGGATGGTCACCAGCAGCGCTATGAAGCGCGGCAGCACCAGGGCCTCGAACGGGTCGACGCCCATCACCTGCATGGCGTCGACCTCCTGCTGCATCTTCATCGAGCCCAGCTCGGCGGCGAACGCGGAGGCGGAACGGCCCGAGAGCAGGACGGCCGTGATCACGATGTTGAATTCGCGGATCACCGCCACCCCGATCAGTTCGACCACGAAAACCTCGGCGCCGAACTGGCGCAGCATGTTCACCCCGAGCAGGGCGACCACGGCGCCGATAAAGAAGGTGGTGATCGCCACGATGGGGATGGCGTCGAGGCCCGCGCGCTCCATTTGGGTGAAGATCGGCGCCCAGCGGACCTTGTGCGGGGCGGTGACGAGATTGACGAGGGCCCTGAGCGCCACCACCAGCAGGTGGCCGAGGAAGCCCATGGTGTCGAGGAACTCGACCCCCAGGTTCACCATCCCCCGGCCGATCCGGATGGTCAGGTTGTGAAAGCCCCTGGGCTCGGGCCGGACGACCGGTTGGACGCGGGCGGCGTTGTCCACCAGCTCGAGCAGCCGCCGCGTCTCCGGGCGGGCCACCACCTGGTCGAGCTTGAAGTCGGTTCCCACGGCCCGGACGATGGCGTACGCGCCGGCCGTATCCATCCGCCTGACCTTGGTCAGGTCCAGGCTCACGCCCTGGCGGCCGCGAAGCTCCTGCGCCAGCCGTTCGCCCACCCCGGCCAGCAGGTTGGTCGTCCAGTCCCCGCTGAGCGCCGCCGTGGGGCGATCGGTCGCGGCCTGCATCCGGAAGTCGGCGGGCTTCTCCATACTCGGGTTGTTTCGGGGTGCGAGGCGGCTGTCCAGCCCCGGTCGCCGAATTCAGTCTCCCTCTTGGCGTTGGCGCCTTACAGAGACAGCGCCAGGGCCCAACGTCCATATGGCGAAGGTTGTTCCCAACGATGATTTCGCGCTCCAGAGCCCTCTACGGCAACGCTCAGCCAAGTTTTGGTCCAAGTCCGGCGGGTAAGCATCCCGAGGTCCCGCTACGGACCCGACTCGCTAGCGTAGGAGTGGAGAGAGTGACCCGACAGATCGACCTCGCAGGGGCCTCCGGCGCGCGTTATCGCTACAGCCCGCTGGATGAGGAGCGGTTCCTGCCGCCGGCCGGCGCCAATTATGTCATTGCGGAACTGACGGAGGAGGGCGCCAACGTCGTCTACGCCGGCGAGACCGACAACCTCGCCAGCCAGACGTGGCGCTCCGACCTCGAGAAGGCGCGCCGGAAATACGCCGAGGCGACCGTGCTGACCCGGCTCAACGTGACCCGCGCCATCCGCGAGGCTGAACGGGCCGACCTCATCGAGCATTATCATCCGCCGTTGAACGGCTAGGGCGGCGCGCGCCATGCTGGGGGCGTGAGCGCGCCACCCCTCATCGTGATCTTCGGCGCCATGGTGCGACCCGACGGAGCCCCGTCGCCGGCCCTGCTGCGGCGGATCGGCGGCGGCTTGGCCGCGGCGCGGGCGCATCCCGAGGCGCCGGTTCTCTGCTCGGGCGGAGCCGCGGTCCCCGGCGCGCCGTCCGAGGCCTCGGTCATGGGCCGGGTGCTGGCGGCGCAGGGGGTGGCGCCGAAGCGCCTGATCCTGGACGAGGCGAGCCGCACGACGGCCGACAATGCCGCGGCCGCGGCTCGCCAGGTCGCGGCGGGCGGACATCCCCGCGTGGTCGCCTGCAGCGACGCCTATCATCTGCCGCGGATCCGCCTGCTGCTGGCGCTGCACGGCGTGGCGAGCGAGCCTTGGCCCTGCGGCGAGCGCCCGCCTTTCGGCCATGGCCTGGGCATGACCCTGCGCGAGGGCCTGGCGATCCCCCACAATCTGGCGCTGGCGATGGCGCGCCGGGGCCGACGCGCGTCATAGTGCTGTCCAAGTCCCGCTGAATTTTGAGCCATGGCTTCCGAACAGGACGACAACCCCTTCGCCCGCAACAGCGCCTGGCCCCAGATGCCCCAGGCGCCGTTCCGCGTCGGGCCGCTCCCGAAGGCCGCGCCGTCACCTGCGCCGGCCGAGCCGCCGCCGCGCACGATCACCCCCGCATTCGTCCGGCCCGCCGGCCCGGCGGCCTTCGCCGGCCTCCCCGGCGTCGCCCCTCCGCGTCCCGCGCAGCCCGAGCGGGCCCCACCCGCGCCGCCGGTCGTCACCGAGATCCCGAGCGCCGAGCCCCCACGCGCCGAGACGCCCTTGGCGGCCGCGCCGGAGCCGGAGCCCGCGCCGCCTCCGCAATCCTACAGCGAGGTCGCGCCGGTGATCGTGCAGCCGGTGGGCGCGGGCGTCCGCAAGGTCCGTCGAAAGTCGCCGGCCCCGGTCATCGCCGCGACCGTGGCGGGCCTCGCCGCGGTTCTCGGCGTCGCCTATGCCCTGAGCCGCGGGCAGGAGGCGGCTCTGGAATCGGCGCCGGCGTCGGGCCCCCCAGCGGCGGGCGCCGTTGCCTCGGCCCCGGTCGGAGCGCCCGCGGCGTCATCGCCGGCGCCCACGGTCGCGAGCGTAGAGACGCCGCCGCCAGCCCGCCCGGCGGCCCGAGTCGCAGCCCCCGCGGCCAGGGTCGCGCCGCCGACGGCGGCAGCCGACGAGGCGCCTGCGGCGCCCGTGCTTTCGCTGCCGCCACCCGTCGTTGCGGCGCCGCCCGCGCCGGCCCCCGAGCCGCTGCCCAGCTACACGCCGCCCGCCGCGCCGGATCCGAACGCGCCCGTCTCGACGCGCCGCGACTGACGCCGATCCCGCGCAAACGAAAAGGGCGGCCCGGATTGCTCCGGGCCGCCCCCTCCACCGACGCTCAGGTACGCAGAGCGATCAGTACTTCAGTCGCAGGGTCACGCCGTAGGTGCGCGGCGCGCCCAGGAAGGCGTCGTAGACGCTGACGGCGTCATTGTTCTCATCCACCTGGAACGGCCCGTTGAAGCCGACCTGGACGTAGTCCTTGTCGAACAGGTTGTTGGACCACAGCTCGACGATCCAGCGCTCGTCCTCGGAGCCCAGGCCGATGCGGCCGTTCACCAGCACCATCTCGTCCTGCAGCTTCGAGGGATGCAGGTCGGAGCCGGTGTTGTAGCTCGAGGTGAACTTGCCCGAGAGGTTGGCCTTGAACTTCAGGCCGTTGCCCACCTCACGCTCGTAGGTGCCGGCCAGGGAGGCCGACCACAGCGGCGCGAACGACAGCCGGGCGCCGGGCAGGCGGCGCAGGCTGTTGAAGCGGGTGGGATTGATGAGGTCCGCGGCCGCGAACTTCCCGATCTCCGTCTCGGCGTAGGTGACGCCGCCCTGGAGGGTCAGGCCGTCGATCGGCGGCAGGTAGATGAAGTCCAGGTCCACGCCCTTGGACACCACCTTCGGCAGGGTCTCCACGACGAAGGCCGTGCCGACGAAGGTGTTCAGCTGGAAGTCCGTGAACTTCTGGTAGAACGCCGCGACGTTCAGCAGCAGCGTGCGGTCGAGCCAGCTGGTCTTGGCGCCGAGCTCGTAGCTGTCCACGAACTCGCCCTTGAAGCCGGTGTCGCCGTCGGCCGTGAAGTTCGGGCCCGCCGCCGTCACCACGATCGCCTGCTCACGGTCGAGGTTGAAGCCGCCCGCCTTGTAGCCGCGCGAGTACGAGGCATAGGTCATGACGTCCGGGTTCCAGCGGTAGGCCAGCTTGGCCGTCCCCGAGAACTCCTCTTCGGTGTTCTTCTGCGTGTAGCGGCCCAGGGCGTCGAAGTCGTTGTTCTGGGCGTTCAGGCAGAGGCCACCGACGATCGTGGAAGCCGTGGCCTGGCCGAGGAGGCCAGCGAGCGTGCCAAAGGCCGCTTCGCCCTGATCGCAGGTCGAACCCGTGGTGCTGTACTGCGACCGGAGCGACTTCTCGTCCCGGGTGAAGCGCAGGCCGACGGTCAGTTCCAGCTGCTCGGTGATCTGCAGGCTGTTGTTCGTGAAGAGGGCGAAGGTCTCGCCTTCCTGCTTGTAGCGGTCGTCCGAACCGGCGCCGTTTTGCAGCACCGTGCCAGGCGTCAGGCCGATGAGGGCCGGGACGCCGCCCAGAACGCGGCCGGCGAAGTAGGCATAGTAGTCCGTGCCGTACTTGAAGACCGAGCGGGTCTTCAGGTCTTCCTTGGCGTAGAAGCCACCGACCAGCCAGTTGAGCTTGCCGTCGAGGCCTTCGCCGGCCAGGCGCAGTTCCTGGCTGAACTGGCCGAACTCGACGAAGTTCGAGCCGTCCGCCGGACGATAAACGAGGTCGGCGGCGGTGAAGTCGCTGTCCTGCCCGGTCTCGGAGCGCCAGTTGCGGACCGCGGTGATGGCGGTCAGGCGCATCCCGTTGCCGAGGTTCCAGTTGAGCTCACCCGAGAGCCCCATATCCTCGACGTCCTGGCTGGTCGCGCGGTTGGCGTAGCCCTGGCGGTCGAACGGCGTGGAGGTCAGGTCCAGCGAGCCGGGACGGACCGCGTTGATCAGGTTGCCGCGGCTGTTCGCGGCCTGGCCCACGAAGAGCTGGGTGCCGACGCAGCAGTTCTCGTCCCGCTTGGTGTAGTCCGCGATGAAGCGGATGTTCACGTCGTCGGTAGCCTCGACCTCGAGCTGGCCGCGGACGGTGTAGAAGTTCTGGTCGTTGTCGCGCGTCTTGGTGCGCGGGCCCGGGCCCACGATGATGTCCTGGTACCCGTCACGCTGGCGCGTGCCGGCGAACAGGCGGGCCGAGACCTTGTCGCTGATCGGGCCGCTGACCGAGCCGGTCACGCCCATCTGGTCGAAGTTTCCGTAGGTGGCTTCGGCTTCCGCCTGGAAGTCCTTGGTCGGACCGGCGGTGATGACGTTGATGACGCCGGCCGAAGTGTTCTTGCCGAACAGGGTGCCTTGCGGGCCCTTCAGCACCTCGATGCGGCTCACCTGGCCCAGGTCGCCGAACGACACGCCGTTGCGGGGGCGATAGACGCCGTCGATCACCACGCCGACCGAGCTTTCCAGGCCGGGGTTGTCGCCCACGGTGCCCACGCCGCGGACGCGGGCGGTGACGATGGTTTCGTTCGACGTCGAGGTGACGGTCAGGCCGGGCGTCAGCACGGTCAGGTCGCGGATGTCCTTCACGCCCGCGTCCTGCAGCAGTTCGCCGCTGACCGTGGTCACCACGATCGGCACGTCCTGCAGGCTCTGCTCGCGCTTTTGGGCGGTGACGACGATCTCTTCGATCTCGCGATCCGCGGCAGCCTCTTGGGCTTGGATGGTGGACGCAAACGCGCCCGCCAGCACGACGGCGAGCGCCGACGTGCGGAACAGCATTCCAGATTTCATTTCGGTCCGTTCTCCCCGATGCGGCCCTGCTTATGGGGAGGTGCAGGATCTTCGCTCGGAGACGCGCGCGTAGCGGGCGCAATCCCTTATGGGCAAAGGGATTGCGGCGTTCGGCGGGCTTTCTTGCGGTGACCTGTGGCGCCGTTGTCACGAAACCGTCGCTTGCCGCGGCGGAATGTTACCAAAAAGCATATCGATGTTCGCAGAACGGAGTCGACGGCGCTGCCTCGCGGCTCAGAAAAACGGTACGCCGGGGCGGAGGGCGATCTGGAAAATGGCCAGGAGCGCAATCAGCGCCGCCAGCAGGCTGGGGAGGGTCCAGCTTCGCGATGGGGCGCCCGCGGGTGCGCGCGGCGCGTGCCAGGACCAGGCCTGCAGCCAGGTCGCCGCGACCAGCGTCGCCACCGCCGGCGGGAACAGCACCTCGATCGGCGCGCCCGGCAGGCGGAAGGGGACGATCAGCGCCACGGCCAGCAAGGCCGGCAGGACGGCATAGCGGAACACCGTGCGCGCCCGGCCGCGCGGCCCCTGGGCCTCGGCGCCCGGAACCAGGCTAAGGACGAGCGGGGTGGCGAGCCCGCACGCCAGCGCCATGGCCGCCAGGGCGCCGGCGGAGGCCGCGACCTTCGCAACCTCGTGGAGCTGAAGATAGGTCATCGCCCGGCCCACGTCGTTCTGCGGGATCACCGTGCCGATCAGCACCTGTGGAAGCGCTTCCAGCAGGCCCAGCAGCGCCATCCAGGTCACGAACAGGCGCAGGCCCAGCGCGCGCGGCGCCCGCCGGGTGGCCCAGACGGCGAAGGCGACGCCGGCGATGACGGTCGCCAGGGCTCCCGTTCCCTGGAACAGTTCGGCGAGCGGGTTCTGGCCCGTCCAGCTATGGTTGTTGTGGAAGAGCGTGGGCTTGAGCCCCGGCGTCAGCGCCTTCGGGACCACCAGGAACAGTTCCTGGATGAAGAAGATGATGTTGAAGGCCAGGGCGTAGGCGAGCGCCGAGGCGAGGCTGAGGCTCCAATCCCAGGCCGAGCGCGGCCCCGACCATCGCGGACTGCGGACCATCATCGCCAGCGACCAGAGCGTCGGGCCGCCGAGGAACACGGCGGCCATGGCGAGGACGATGTCGGCGGGACTCATGCGGCGATCGACCTCTGAGGCGATGGAGGCGGGGATAGAGCCCCCGATTCCCTTTGCAGGGAAGGGGATTGAACCCTTGGCGGGGCCCGTGTGAGCTTGGCCGTACAACAATGAGGCGGGAGGCGGTGGTGGTGCGATCTGTGGTGGTCACGGGAGTCTCGACGGGGATCGGACTGGGGGCGACGCGCGTGCTCGTCGCGAAGGGCTTCCACGTCTTCGGCAGCGTGCGGAAGGTCGAGGACGGCGCCCGCCTCAAGGCCGAGTTCGGGGACGCATTCACGCCCCTGGTGTTCGACGTCACCGACGCGCAGGCGGCCCAGGCGGCGTCCGCGCAGGTCGAGGCGGCGCTCTCGGGCGCCACCCTGGCGGGTCTCGTGAACAATGCCGGGATCGCCGTGGCCGGGCCGTTGCTCTACCTGCCCGTCGACGAGTTCCGGCATCAGCTGGAGGTCAACCTGACCGGGGTGGTGATCGCGACCCAGGCCTTCGCGCCGCTCCTCGGCGCGCGGACGCCGGCCGTTCGCGACCCGGGCCGGATCGTCAACATCTCCTCGGTCGGCGGGCGCACCGCCAACCCGTTCATGGCGCCCTACAACGTCTCGAAGTTCGGGCTGGAGGGCCTGTCGGAATCGCTGCGGCGCGAGCTGCTGCCGTTCGGCGTGGACGTGATCGTCGTGGCGCCCGGCGCCGTCGCGACCCCGATCTGGGACAAGGCCGACCAGGTCGACGTGAGCCGCTACGCCAACACGCCATACGCCGCCGCCCTGGACCGCATCCGCGCCTACATGCTGCAGCTCGGGCGCGCGGGCCTGCCGCCCGAGAGAGTCGGCGAGGTCATCCACCACGCCCTGACTGCGCAGAAGCCGAAGGTCCGCTACACGGTCGCGGCGGACATGTTCAGGATCTTCATGGGGGAACACCTGCCCAAACGGCTGCTGGACCGCATCGTCGGCAGACAGCTTGGCCTGATGCCGGATGGGCGCTGACCCGCCGTGGTCCTCGGGCGCAACCGGTGCTTGCGACCTTGGGTGTTCGGTGCGCTAGATGGTGTCGATGCGTTCTGGAGGCCGCGGCGTGAGCGAGCAGAGACAGACGCGGGGGCCGTCCCGTGCAGAGGCCCCGGAAATTCCCAACGTCGCCGCTGGGCCCGCAGTCGCGCCTGACCTCGTGGGAACGCTGACCGCACTCGGCATCTATCTGGAGGCGGCCGAGCGGCTGACCCGCTCGCCGGAGCGGGCGGACAAGCTCGCCGAGGCTCTGGCGGCGGCGAAGGCGCAACTCGCCATCGCCGCGGGCCTGGCGATGCGCGCCAAGGGCCGCCAGCGGAGTTGATCGCGGTCAACGCCAGCTTCGCGGCTTGCCCGAGGATCGAGCCATGACAGACAAGGTGCGGCCGTCGCCGCAAGACCGGTCGTCCGGCGCGGCCCGGCGTACGCGGCCCATCGAACTGCGCATCCATGACATCGGCCAGCTGTTCCACAACCTCGATCCGCTGCCCTATCGCGAGCGCGATCTGGACGAGCGCGTGGAGGAATACGTCGTCGGCTGGGCGGGCGAGATGCCGAACGCCCCGATCGAGATCCTGGTCCACCTTCCGGCGGCGCAGGCCGAGCGCGAGGACGCGGCCCACATCGGCGATGCGATCCGCAACTACTTCGCCTATCGCGCCGAGGTGATCGGCTGGGAACTGCGCGACCTGTTCCGCGTGGGACGGGCTTCGCTCGGCGTGGGGCTGGCCGTCCTGGCCGTGGCCGTCGTCCTTGGCCGGATCCTGGGTGAACTGCTGGGCGGTTACCTCGGCCGCGTGTTCGACGAGGGCCTGATCATCCTTGGATGGGTGGCCAACTGGCGGCCGATCCAGATCTTTCTCTACGACTGGCAGCCCCTGGCGCGCCGGCGCAGGCTGTACCGGCGGCTGGCCGAGGCCTCGGTGCGGCTGTCTCCCGGCGACTAGGCAGGACGGCGGCGCGCCGTTGCGCGAGGTCAAGGCGCAGCGGAACCAGGCCGCTAGGGAGCAAAGATGGCGACCGCCCCTCCAGCGCCCGGTCCGAAGGTCGCGTTCGATGTCCGCGGCCTCAGCAAAGTCTATCGCACCGGGGCGGGCGATGTGCATGCGCTGCGAGGCGTCGATCTGCAGATCCTGGCCGGCGAAACCCTGGTGCTGCTGGGACCCTCAGGTTCGGGCAAGTCGACGTTGCTCAACATCCTGGGCGGCCTGGACCGGGCGAGTTCCGGATCCGCGCGCTTCCACGACTTCGAACTGACCGGCGCCAGCGAGACGGAGCTCACGCGCTACCGGCGGCGCTCCGTGGGCTTCATCTTCCAGTTCTTCAACCTGGTGCCCAGCCTGACGGCCCGCGAGAACGTGGCCTTGATAACCGAGATCGCCACGGACCCGATGTCCCCGGAGGAAGCCCTTGCGCGGGTCGGGCTGGCGGATCGGATGGACCATTTCCCGGCTCAGCTCTCAGGCGGCCAGCAGCAGCGCGTGGCCGTGGCCCGCGCCATCGCCAAGCGGCCGGAGTTGCTGCTCTGCGACGAGCCGACAGGGTCCCTCGACAGCGACAGCGGCGTCCAGGTGCTGGAGGCCATCGTGGACGTCACCGGCGACGTCGGCGCGACCGCCATGATCGTCTCGCACAACACCGACATCGCGGGCATGGCCGACCGCGTGATCCGGTTCCGCGACGGGCGGATCCAGGAGGTGCAGCCCAACGCGCGGAAACTCGCGCCGCGGGAGGTGAGCTGGTGAAGGCGCTCGACCGCAAGCTCCTGCGCGACCTCTGGCGCCTCAAGTGGCAGGTGATGGCGATCGCCCTGCTGGTCGGCTGCGGCGTCGCGGTCGCGGTGATGTCGCTGTCGGCGCAGCGGGCGCTGGCCGGCGCCCAGGACGCCTTCTATGCCGACAGCCGGTTCGCCGACGTCTTCGCGCAGGCCAAGCGTATGCCGGCGTCCGTGACCCGCGACCTGTCGCGGCTGGACGGTGTGACGACGGTGGACGCCCGCATCCTCGAGAGCGGCCTGATGGACGTTCCCGGGTTGTCGCGGCCGGCGATCGCACGGGTGATCTCGCTGCCCGACGACGAGCGTCGGGCCCTCAACCGGATCACCCTGACGCAAGGCCGGATGCCCGACCCCAACCGGCTCGACGAGGCGGTGGCGCTGAAGACCTTCATGGAGGCGGCGAGGGTCCGGCTGGGGGATCGGCTGACCGCCGTCATCGATGGCCGCGCCTTCACCTTCACCATCGTCGGCGCGGCGCTGTCGCCTGAGTACGTCTATGTGCCGGCGCCCGAGTCCTTCATGCCCGACGACGCCCACCAGGCCGTATTCTGGGCGCCGCGGCCGGCCGTCGAGCGGGCGGCCGGCATGAACGGGGCGGTGAACGCAGTCGCGCTCAGGGTGGCCCCCGGGGCGTCGGTCCCCGCGGTCCTTGCGGACCTCGACCGGATGCTCGCCCCCTACGGGGGGCGGGCGGCCTATGCGCGCGAGGACCAGGCCTCGCACGCCTTCCTGGCCGCCGAGTTGAAGGAGCTCTCGACCTCGGCCTCGATTCTGCCGCCGATCTTCCTGGTGATCGCCGCGGCGCTCGTGCACCTCACGGTTTCGCGCCTGGTCGAGGCGGAACGCGAGCAGATCGGCCTGTTGAAGGCGTTCGGCTATCGCGACCGCGAGGCGGCGGTCCCATACCTGCGGCTCGCCGCGGTGATCGGCCTGACGGGCGCGATCGCCGGCGGCCTCGCGGGGGGCGGCCTGGCCGCGGCCATCGTCGACCAGTATCGCGAGTACTTCCGGTTTCCCCTGCTGGAGCCGCGTTTCCATTGGGGCGCGTTCGCCTGTTCGGCGGGGGTGGCGATCGCCGCGACCATGCTGGGATCCCTGGCGGCGGTGCGGCGTGCGGCTGGGCTGTCGCCGGCCCTCGCCATGCAACCACTCCGGCCGACCGCCTATCGCGAGGGACTGTTGGACCGTGTGGCGCGGGACGGCTCGGTCGACCAGGCCACGCGCATCATCGTGCGGAACCTGGAGCGGTTTCCCATGCGGGCCACGCTGGCCATCCTGGGCCTGGCCTCCAGCCTCACCCTGCTGGTGGGGACACAGTTCCTGTTCGACAGCCTCGATAAGGTCGTCGACCAGGCCTATTACCGAACCCAGCGCTGGAGCGAGTCCGTCGGCTTCGCAGAGGCGCGCAGCGTCGCCGCGCTGGCGAGCGTTCAGCGGCTTCCCGGCGTTTTCGCCGCCGAGCCGGTCCGCATCGTGGCGGCGCGCCTCAAGGCCGGCGGGCGCGAGGAGATGACCCGCATCGTCGGCCTCGATCCCGGGGCCAGCTTTCAGCGGCCGCTGGACGGGCTGGACCGGCCGATCCCCTTCAAGGGGCGCGGACTGGTGATCAGCGAGGCGCTCGCCGCCCGCCTGGGGCTGGAGCCGGGCGACAGCGTGCGGGTGGAGGTGATCGACGGCTCCGGACCGGCGGCCGACCTGCCGGTGACGGCCCTGGCCCGCGACTACAGCGGCTTTGCCGCCTACATGCCCCGGCGCGAGCTGAACCACCTGATGGGCGAGGGCGACCTGGCCAGCGGCGCCCAGCTCCTCGTAGCGCCGGACGCACGGCCGGCGTTCTATCGCGCCATCGAGGGGATCCCCCAGATCATCGGCTCTTCGTCGCGCGACGACACCGTGGCCAACTGGCGGCAGGCCATGGCCGAGGCCTTCCGCGTGATGATCAGCTTCTACGTCAGCTTTGCCGCCGCAATCGCCTTCGGGGTCGCCTACAACACCAGCCGCATCGCACTGTCGGAGCGCGCCCGCGACCTGGCGACCCTGCGGGTGCTGGGGTTCGGGCAGGGGGAGTGCGCCTACATCCTGGTGGGCGAACTGGCGATCCTGGCGCTCGCGGCGATCCCCCTGGGCATGCTGGGCGGCCAGGCTCTCGCCCACGGTCTCGTGGCGGCCTATTCGCGCGACGAGATGCGCCTGCCCGCGGTGATCGGCCCGCGCAGCTATGGAATCTCGCTCCTGGCCTATCTCGCGGCCGTGAGCCTGGCCGCCCTGCTGGTGGGGCGGCGCATCTGGGGTTTCGACCTCGTGACCGTCCTGAAGACGAGGGAATAGACGATGGCCAAGACCAAGTGGGTGCGGTGGGCGATCGGGGCGGTCCTCGTGGGCCTGGTGGCCGCCGCGCTCGCCATGCTGTTCGCGCCCCGGCCGGTGGAGGCCGACGTGGCGGCGGTGACCCGCGGAGCCATCGACGAGAGCGTCGCCGACCAGGGTTTCGCACGCGTCCGCGAGGCCTATGTGGTGGCCGCGCCGGTCTCGGGCCGCCTGCAGCGCGTCGCCCTGCACGTCGGCGACCGCGTCACCGCCGGTCAGACGGTCGTCGCGCACATCTGGCCCGCCAGCGCGGACCTGCTCGATCCCCGCGCGCGGGCGCAGGCCCAGGCCGCGGTGGCCGCCGCCCAGGCCGCGGTTAGCGCCGCCGCCGCCGCCGCCCAGCAGGACCAGCTCGCGGCAGAGGCGCGCAAGGCCGACAACGACCTGGCCCGGACGCGGACCGTGGCCGAGCGGGGATTCGCCGCCAGCCAGGCGCTGGATTCCGCAGAGGCCGGGGCCCGGGCGGCGCGGGCGGCCGTGCGGGCCGCCGCCGCGCAACTCATCGTGCGCCGCTCCGAACTGGCGGCTGCGCGCTCGGCGCTGCTGGGTCCCGATGCGGCGGACGGCCGGGCCGTGCCCGTCACTTCGCCGGCCTCCGGCTACGTCACGCGGGTGCTGCAAGAGAGCGAGCGGACCGTGGCCATGGGCGCTCCGCTCGTGGAGATCGGCGACCAGAGCGGCCTGGAAGCGGCGATCGAGTTTCTCACACAGGATGCCGTGCGGGTCCGCGAGGGCATGCCCGCCGAGATCTTCGACTGGGGCGGCGAAGGGACCATCCCCGCTATCGTGCGCCGCGTGGAGCCCCAGGGGTTCACCAAGGTCTCGGCCCTTGGCGTGGAGGAACAGCGCGTCCTCGTCCTGCTCCAGTTCGCCGGCGATCCCGCTCGCTGGTCGCGCCTGGGGCCCGGCTACCGGGTCTGGGGACGGGTGGTGCTGCGGCGCGAGGCGAACGCGGTGAAGGCCCCGGTGGGCGCCCTGGTTCGCGAGGGACGGGGTTGGGCGGTGTTCCGCGTCGTCGGCGGCCGCGCGCGGCTCTCGCCCGTGACCGTGGGCGCCATGACCGACGATGAGGCCGAGATCCGCAAGGGATTGCAGCCCGGCGAGCGGGTGGTCGTCTTTCCGTCGGACAAGGTCCGCGACGGCGTTGGAATCCGCGAGCGCGGAGCCTGATCTCCGCCTTGCGCCCGCTCCGTATCGCTACCTAGGGGGAGCTCCCGAATGGCGACGGCGCAGGGGCTCGGCGACTGTGGGTCAACACGAAGGACCCCGCCATGCCCAGCATCGTCGCCCCGATCGCCCCCGCCCTGGTCGCCAGGACCGATACCGGCCACCACATCGACCAGTACCTTCAGATGACCCCTGTCGGCCGCATGGTGTGGGTCGCCGATCCCGCGTCGGCGACGCCGTTCGCCTCGATGCGCGAAGCGACGCGGATGAGCGCACGGCTGCCGGCGAGCCTGAGGGCGTTCGGCCTGCCGCGCGAACCGGAGCTGGCGCTGGCCCGCGCCCACTGATCCGCCCGATCAGGGATCTGCCCGCAGGGTTGTCCCAAGCGTTTCGGCCAGGACGCGGCGGGCGCGATAGACCCGCGTCTCGACGGCCTTGGGGGTGAGTCCGAGGATGTCGCCCGCCTCCTGTTGCGAACACCCCTCCAGCGCCGTCAGCACGAGCGGGGCTTTCAAGGCATCGGGAAGCTGAGCGATGGCCCGCTCCAGCAGGCGCAGCCGCTCCAAGTCCGAGATGGCCTCGTCGGGCGTGGCGGCCGGATCGGGATGATGGCGCGCCGCGGTATCCTCCGGCGGCCGGTCGCCGAACAACAGCCGCCGAAACGCCAGTCGCCGCCCCCGGTCGCGCGCCTTGTTGATGGCGATGGTCCGCAGCCAGGGCCCGAAGGGACGGGCGGTATCGTAGCGGGGCAGGGCGCTCCAGGCCGCGATGAACGCCTCGTGCGCGGCCTCCTGCGCCTCGTCCGGACGCCCGAGGTACCTCCCGATCAGGCGAAGCAATCCATCCTTGTGACGCGCGACGAGGCGAGCATAGGCCCGCTCATCGCCCGCCGCCGCCGCCCGGGCGAGGTCGGCGTCGGTCGGCTCGTCCGCCGGGCTCACGTGGCGTCTTCGGTCAGCGCCTTCACCACCGTGTCGTCGAAGGTAGCAGCCTGTTCGGGCGTCAGGACCCGGCGCATGGCGAGCACGTGCAGGATCGTTTCCTTTTGCAACTCGCCCATCGCGCGATGGAATCGGTCGACGGCCTGCTGCACCCCCGGCGAATAGGCATGCTCTGCGGCGATGGCGCGCGCGAGGTCCGCGTTGGCGGCCCGCATCTCGGCTTCTAGGGCCTGGCGGCGCACCGCGAAGGTGCTTTCCAGCTCATCGATGCGGCGCTCCTGCTCGGCCGTCAGGTTCAGTTTCCTGTGCACGAGGTCGTGCAGCGGCGCCTCCGGCTGAGTGCGCGCCACCATGTACTTCGCGCCGGCCCACGCGCCGGCAAAGGCGACGATCACCGACAGCACGAGGGTGAGAAGAAGTCTGGGCGTAAAGGTCATCCGTCGCCTTCCAGCAGCGTCGAGGGCGCCAGGTGGGTCGCGGTCGAGAACGTGTCGAAGCCGTGCGAGCCGACCACCGTGCGAACACCGGCGAGGCCGCCCGCCGTCACGCCGACCGCCAGCGCGAGGCCCACCGCTGCGAACTGCGCCGGTCCCAGGGCGTGGCCGGCGCGAAGGGCCTCGCGGCGAGCGGCCACGCCGGCCAGCACGCGGGCCTCGAACCCGTCGGGCGCCTGAAGGCCGGCCTCACGCGCAAGGCGGGCGAGCATCCGGTCCAGATCGTCGGCCATGGCGCAGGTTCCTTCTGTTCCTCAGCGGATATACGCACGCAGGTCGCGAACCCCTTACCGCAACCTCAGCCGTGACGGGCGAAGGTGCGCGTGCGGCCGGTTCTGTCCAACAGCAGCTGCGTCTCGTATGGCTCGGTCGCGCCGCCAGGCTGCTCCATGCCGGGCGATCCGATCGGCATGCCGGGGACAGTGAGGCCAAGGCCGCGCGGTCGCTCCCGAAGCAGCCGCGCCACGTCGGCCGGGGGAACGTGGCCCTCCACGACATAGCCGCCCACCACGCCGGTGTGGCAGGACGACAGCCGGAAGGGGACCCCATACTGCTCCCGAATGGGCGCTAGATCCTCCAGCTCGACCACCTTCACCCGGAAGCCGGACCGGGTCATGTGCGTGACCCAGCCCTTGCAGCAGCCGCACCAGGGCGTCTTGTAGACCGTCAGCTCGCGCGCCTCGGCCCGGGCGCAGCCGGCGAAGGCCAGCGCCGCGGCGCCTGCCAGCAGGCTCCGGCGGCTCTTCGACAGGCGGTCATTACGGGGAGCAGTGGTCATCGTGATCTCATGGGGTTGCACCCGGAGTATACGCACCAGCGTCGAAGGCCCCGCATTCGGCCAATCGAAAAATCACCCGGCGAAGCTTGAGGGATGGGGGATCGCGGTGCGTATACCCGCCAGTGGGCCCCTCTGGGGCCGTTCAGATCCAGGATGGACGATGCACGACGCCTTGAGCCGCCGCCAGCTTCTGCGGGGCGCGACCTTGGCCGGAGGCGGACTTGCGGCGACCGCTCTCTTCCCCGGATGGGCCCAGAGCGCGGCGCCGGGTCTGGCGACCCTCCCCACGCTCTCGGGTGAAGACATCAAGCTGACGGTCGCCCGCAGTCATCTCACCGTCGACGGGCGACCCGGACACGCGGTCACGATCAATGGAACTGTGCCCGCCCCGCTGATCCGTCTGAAGGAGGGGCAGAAGGTCCGCCTGTCGCTGACCAATGCGCTGACGGATGAGGACACCTCCATCCACTGGCACGGCCTCCTGGTGCCGTTCGAGATGGACGGCGTGCCGGGCGTCAGCTTCCCGGGTGTGCGGCCGGGCGAGACCTTCACCTACGAGTTCCCGATCATCCAGAGCGGGACCTACTGGTACCACAGCCATTCCGGCCTGCAGGAGCAGGAGGGTCATTACGGGCCCATCGTGATCGACCCGGCGGGCGCGGACCCCGTGGCCTACGACCGGGAGCACGTGCTGGTCCTGTCGGACTACAGCTTCCTGCACCCGCACCGCATCTTCCAGAAGCTGAAGCAGCAGGGCGGCATCTTCAACTACCAGAAGCAGACCGTCGCCGGCCTGCTGGCGGGGCGGGACCAGACCCTGCAGGAGCGGATCGAGTGGTCCCGCATGCTGATGGACCCCACCGACATCTCGGACGTCACCGGCGCGGCGTATCGGTTCCTGATCAACGGCCACGGGCCGAAGGACAACTGGACGGCCCTGTTCCGGCCCGGCGAGCGGGTGCGGCTGCGGTTCATCAACGCCGCCGCCCAGACCATCTTCAACGTGCGGATCCCGGGCCTGAAGCTGACCGTCGTGGCCGCCGACGGGCAGAACGTGCAGCCGGTCGAAGTGGACGAATTCCAGATCGGCAACGCCGAGACCTACGACGTCATCGTCCAGCCGACCGAAGACCGCGCCTTCACGATCGTCTCCGAGGCGGTCGACCGGTCGGGCCTGGGCCGCGCGACCTTGGCCCCGCGGCCCGGGATGACGGCCGAGGTTCCGCCGCTGCGCGCGCGGCCGCTGGGAACCATGAAGGACATGGGCATGGACATGGCGGCCCACGCCCATGGGGCCTCGGCGGGCGCCGGCGCGGGGCATGGCGGCATGGCGCATGGGGCCATGGATCACGCCGCCATGGGCCACGGCGCAGCGTCGTCCGCCGCGCCCGGCATGGCGCCGCCCCGTGTGCGCGGTTCGGACGCCATGGGCGGCATGGAGATGTCCATGCGCGACCCGCGGAACGCGCCGCAGCTTCAGCTTGGCCCTGGCGTCCAGTCCATCGCGGCCTCGCCGGCGGACCGCACCGGCGAACCCGGGCAGGGCTTGGAGAGCGTCGGCCACCGGGTGCTGGTCTACAAGGATCTCCTCGCCCTGGAGCCCAACCCCGACACCCGCGCGCCCTCCCGGGCCGTGGAGATCCGGCTCACCGGCAACATGGAGCGCTTCATGTGGGGGTTCGACGGCCGGAAATGGTCCGACCGCCCGCCGCCCTATACCTTCCGGCACGGGGAGCGGGTGCGCGTAACCCTGGTGAACGACACCATGATGACCCATCCCATTCACCTGCACGGCCACTTCTTCGAGCTGGTCCACGGGCCGGTGGGGCGCATGCCGCGCAAGCACACGGTCAACGTCCTGCCGGGCGGTAAGGTGAGTTTCGATGTGACGGCGGAGCGGGGCGACTGGGCCTTCCACTGCCACATGATGTACCACATGCACGCCGGCATGTTTCAGGTGTTCAAGGTCCGCCCCCTCGACGGAGGCGCCGCATGAGCCGCCTGATTCTCCTGGCCTTGCTGCCGTTGGCCGCCGCCGCGCCCGCCCTGGCGCAGACGCCCGACCCGCACGCTCACCATGCGCAGCCCGTCCCGGCGGCGGATCCGCACGCCGGCCACGCGATGCCGCAGGCTTCGCCGCCCGCGGATCCGCACGCCGGTCACCGCATATCGGCGCCGGCCGACCCGCACGCCGGGCACGCCATGCCGCAGGCGTCGCCGCCGGCCGATCCTCACGCCGGCCATCGGATGCCCGCCCCGGCGCTAGCCGATCCGCATGCCGGCCACGCGATGGCTGCGCCGCAGACCGGGGCCGATCTCCCCGTGGGGTCCGAGCCCGCTCCGCCCGTCGCCAGGGACAACGCCGCCGACCGGATCTTCGGCGCGGCCGCCATGGACCGAGGCCGCGCCATCCTCGCCGGCGAGCATGGCGGGGCGCGCCTGTCCAAGGTCATGCTGAACCTGTCCGAGGCGCTGCTCGGCTCGGACGGCGGTTACCACTGGGACGCCGAGGCCTGGTACGGCGGCGACCTGAATCGCCTGGTCCTGAAGTCCGAGGGCGAGGGAAGCTGGGACCATGGCGTCGACGACGCCGAGGTCCAGGCGCTCTACTCGCGCGCCGTCGGCGTCTACACCGACCTGCAGCTCGGCGTGCGGCACGACTTCGAACCCGGACCGCAGCGGACCTACGCCACCGTCGGCTTCGAGACCCTGCTTCCCTACTGGTTCGAGGCCGAGGGCGCCCTGTTCCTGTCGAACAAGGGCGAACTGCTCGGGCGGCTGGAGGGGACCTACGACCTGCGCCTCGCGCAACGGCTGGTCCTGCAACCGCGCGCCGAGGTGAACTTCGCGGCCGAGGACATCCCCACGCGCGCCGTCGGATCCGGCGTTTCCGATGCAGAACTGGGCCTGCGGCTGCGCTATGAGATCAAGCGGGAGTTCGCGCCCTATGTCGGCGTGGTCTGGAGCCGCAAGTTCGGCGATACGGCCGACTTCGCGCGCGCCGAGGGGGAAGATGTCGAGGACACGCGGTTCGTCGCCGGTCTCCGGGCCTGGTTCTAGGCCGCCGTTGCGCTGGCCGGCCCTGGCGCGCCGGCTTCACAAGTGGCTCGCTCTGGTCGTGGGGATCCAGGCGGTCCTCTGGATGCTCGGCGGCCTCTACATGGCCGCGGTCCATATCGACATCATCCACGGCGATCGCCTGGTGAAGGCGGTCCCGCCAAGGCCGCTTCCCGTCGCGGGCCTGGTCGAGCCGGCGCACCTCGCGCACCTGGCGCCGGGCCTGAAAAGCGCCCGGCTGGAGGTCCAGGCCGGCCGGCCGGTCTATGTGGTCGACGCCGAGGCGGGCCGGGCGCTCTTCGACGCCCGCAGTGGCCGCAAACTGTCGCCGCTGGGCGAGGCCGAGGCGCGGGCCCGGGCCAAGGCGCTGTTCGCGGAGGATGGCGAGATCGTCAGCGCCACGCTGCTCACCAAGGCGCCGCTGGAAATCCAGGGCCGGGCGACGCCGATCTGGCGGGTGGAGTTCGAGGGCGCCTGGCGGCCGACGTTCTACATCTCGCCCCAGACCGGCGAACTGGTGTCGCGCCGGCACGATCTGTGGCGCGCGTTCGACGTCGTCTGGATGCTCCACATCATGGACTACGAGGGGCGGACGGACGTGAACAATCCGCTGCTCAGGGCCTTCACCTGGCTGGCGGTGGGGTCGGCCGTCACCGGCGGCTGGCTCCTATTCTACAGCTTCCGCCGCCGGCGCCGCCGGCGCGGTGCGGTTGCGTGAGACCGCCACCTTGTTCGTAATCCGCAGTCTTCACAAATGGCTCGGCTTGATCCTGGGCCTGCAGGTCCTGCTGTGGGCCGGCAGCGGGGCGTTCATGGCGTTGCTGGATTCCAGCGCGGTCAGCGGCGAGGCGGCGATACTGCCGGTGGCGCAGATCCCAGCGCCCGCCGCGCCGCTGCCGCTGGCGTCGGTGGCCGAGCGTGTCGGGGCGCCGATCCTGAGGCTGCAGCTGAAGCCGCTGTTCGACACCTATGTGTATGAAGCGACGACCCCCGACGCCGTCGTGCTGCTCGATGCCGTCAACGGCCGGCGGATCGTCATCGACGCCGCGAAGGCTCGGGCGCTGGCGGTCGCGCGCTACAGCGGCGACGCCCCGGTCCGATCGGTGCGGCGCATCGCCCAGCCCACGCCCGAAACCCGCGACGCGCCGCTGCCGGTCTGGCGTGTGGAGTTCGCCGACAAGGACCGCAGCACGCTTCTGGTGTCGGAAGCCAACGGCGAAGTCGTGGGGGTCAGGACCGACACCTGGCGCCTGTGGGACATCGCCTGGATGCTGCACATCATGGACTACGGCCAGCGCCAGACCTTCAACCACCCGTTGGTCGTCACTGCCGCCGCCGCCGCCACCTGGCTGGCCCTCACCGGCCTCATCCTGCTGATCCGAAGCTTCCGGCGTTAGACACACCGCCGATCGCCCTAGCGAGCTGCTCAAGGCCTCCATGTACTTGTGCAGCATGTGTCGGAGTTCGCGCGAGCGATGATGCTGGATACACACTTTACCCATGAGGGAAGGTGTCAGCCTACCGCATCTGCGGCCACCTTCATGTCGGTCGATCGCCGTCGGGACGCCGCGACGCGCTCGCCTTCCCCTATTCCCATTTGGCAGCACCCTGGTACGCCACGTCCGATACGGGGCCAAAGCCTCTCAACGAGCGCGGATGGGGGCCCGCGCCCAACTGGCGAATGGACCAGGCGACAAGAGATCAAACGGATCCGTCGAGAACTTGCGGCGATCCGCAGCGTCTGCAGTTACGCGGCTTCAAGGCCTGCGATATCGCAAAGCGCGGGTCTGAGACGTTCCGCCTGTTTGCGTCGGCTCGCGCCGAGGGTAATCCTGCGCCCCTGGATAGGTGTGCGCCATGGGCGCGCTGGCCGGACAGTCGGAAGGAACGGGCGTAGATGAGGTTCTCCAAGCGGCCGCGACCGATGGACTTCGGGGGCCCGGACGAGGATCCCCACGCGGCTGAGGCGGCCAACATGGCGACCGAGCCTATGGAGACGTCCGAGCCGGTCGGATTTCGGACGATGGAAGCGTCCCGCGGCGCCCACGCGGTGGTGATGCCCGGCGCGCGGGCCGTGACGGCGTCCGGCGAGCCCGATGGTTATGCCGCGCTCGACCCGGCCGATCCCCCGCCGTCGGGCTGGCCGACGTGGCTGATCGCCTTTGCGGTGGCGGCGCTCTGGGCGCTGGCCCCCATCGCCTTCGCGGTGGGATATCGCAACAAGGTCGCCCCGCTTCAGGACGACGCCTTCGCGCTGACCGTCTTCGCCCTGCTCGCCGTCGGTCCGGCCATCTTCGTCCTGGGCGCCGCCTACCTGATCCGCCAGGCGCAGAAGCTGGGGTACGAGACCCGGCGCGCCCGGGCGATGGCCGAGGACATGCTGGCCCCCGCGGTCGCCGCTGCGGCCCGCGCCGGCGACGTCACCCTGGCGGTCCGCGAAGAGATCGAGCGCGCCGCCGCCGCCGCGGAGGAGGCGCGCGAGACCCTGCTCGCCATGCGCGAAGCCCTCGCGTTCGAGACCGACAAGCTCACCGGGGCCACCGCCCAGTCGGCGCGCACCGCGCAGGAGCTGGCGACCACCCTCGGCCGTGAGCGCTCCGAAATGGGAGCCTTGGCCCAGAGCCTCGACGCCCAGGCCAACCGGGTAACCGATGCCGTCGCACAGCAGGCCCGGATGATCGCCGAAGCCACGGGCGTGGCCGAGACCCAGATCCGCGAGGCCGAAGACGCCCTCCAGGCCCGGGCCGCCGATCTGGCGGCGGCCGCCGGAGAGGCGAGCGACGTCGCGCGCACGGCGGGCGAGGACCTCACCCGGCACATCGCCCGTCTCGAGACGGCCGGCCTCGGCGTCGCCGACCAGGTGCGGGCGGTAGAAGCCGGGCTGACCGAGCAGCGCGCCGCCCTCGTGGCCTTGAGCCAGACGCTCAAAGGCGATCACGAGGCGTTCGCCGCAAATGCCGACACCCACGCGGCCACCCTGGGGCAGTTCATCGACCAGGCGCGCGCGTCCGCCGCCGAGATGAGCGAACGCGCGCTCACGGGCGGAGAGCAGCTTCGCCGCCTGATGTCGGATGCGGCGCTGCAATTCCGCGATATCGCCGAGACGGCCAAGGCCGAGCGCGAGGAGTTCGGCCAGTCGACGCTGCAGTCGCTTGAGGCGGTGTCGGCCGCCGCCGCCGAGCAGCGGGCGCAGCTGGAGGCCCAGACCCGCGCGGCCATCGAGGCCCTGGCCAAGGCCGCGGAGGAGACCCGAGCCGCCGCCGCCCGCCACGCCGGAACCGCGCGCGAGCAGGTCGACCAGCTTTCCGAGGCCGCCTTCAGCGCGGGCCAGAAGGCTAACCAGGTGTTCGAGGCGCGGCTGGAGGAGGCGAGGGCGCTGGTCGAGCAATCCTCCCGGATGGTCGAGGAGGCGGGAGCCGTCACGGCGCGCAAGCTGGAGGACGGCGCCAAGGCGGCGCGGGCCACCCTGGACGAACTGGCCGCGATGATGGCGGAGTTGGAAGAGCGCGCGGCGAAACTGCCGGCCGCGGCCGCCGGCCAGGCCGATCGCGTTCGGGCCGCGGTGGCGGACGGGATGGACGAGCTGATGGCCCAGGCCCGCCGCACGGCCGAGGAGGCCCAGGCCATCGACGCCGCCTTCCAGGACCGCGTGCGTCGCAATTTCGAGATGCTGTCCGAGGCGGTGAAGCTGATGGGCGTGGCGGCCGTCGCGGCGCCCCCCGTCGCAGCGTCGCCTGTCGCGCCGCCGCCGCCGCCGGTTCGCAAGGCGAAGGCCCCCCCGCTTCCGTCCGCCGAGGCCGAGATCGAAGAGACGCTCGAGCTGGAAACGCCCGTCGAGCCGGCCGGCGCCGCGCTGGCCGATCGGATCGGCCTGCGCAATCGGATCCGCCTGACGCCGACCGCCACCGACCGGGAATTCTCGGCGGTGTTCGAGGCCGCGGGTGGGCCGCCTGCCGCGCCGGCCGGAGCCGAGGCCGAAGATGGCGACGAGGGCGGCGAGACCTGGACGTGGAAGGATCTGCTGGCCTCGCTGGACGGGGCGGACGGCGAGGGCGAGCGGCTGGAGGACGTGCTGGGCGCCGAGCTGGCCCGAATGGGCGTCGATCCGGCGAAGCTGCTGCCCGGCGCGCGCATCGAGGAGATCGCGGCCGCGCTGCAGACCGGCGACCGCGAGGGCGGCCGCGAGGTGGTGCGCAAGCTGGCGCCGGCGGCCACGCGCCGGATCGCCCGCCGTCTCTTCACCGACGACGACGTGAAGCGCCGCACCGAGGTCTACCTGCGCCGGTACAAGACGCTGATCGACGACACCGTTCAGCGGGATCCGGCGGGCCTGCTGCTGTCGGGCATGCTGGCGGCGGAAGGCGGGCGGGTCTTCCTGCTGCTCGACGCCGCCGCCGGCGACATGATCTAGCGGGAACCGGCCGCGGAGGAGGGGCTTTCATTGCCCATGGACGAAGACCGTGACCGCGCGCATCGGGCCTGGCGGCGGGCCGAACGGGTGAAGCAGCTCTCGGACCGCGTGGTCGGCTTCGGCCCGTGGGGCCTGGGTGTCGACGGCGTGCTCGCGTGGGTGCCGGTGGCGGGAACCGTCTATTCCGTGGGCGCCGCAGCCCTGCTTCTCACCGAGGCGGTCCAGGCCGGCGCCTCGCGCAAGACCATCGGGCGCATGGCCGCCTATCTCGGCCTGGACAGTGTCGCCTCCGGCGTGCCGCTGATCGGCTGGGCGATCGACACCCTGTTCACCGGCCACGCCTTCGCCGCGCGAGCCCTCCAGAAGGACATCGAGCGCCGGCACGGGCGGCCGGCGGACGAGACGCCGGCGAAGCTCGATCTGAATCTGGTCACCGGTCGTTAGCGGGTGATGACCCATAACCAACCGCCTTGAACCGGCCTCCTTTCATAGTAAGGAGGGCCGTCGTTTGCAGCGCCGGGGGCGTCATTGAAGATCCTGATTACGGGCGGAGCAGGCTTTATCGGGTCTGCGGTCGTGCGCCGCGCCATTGCGGATGGCCATCAGGTCGTGAACCTGGACGCGCTGACCTACTCGGCGAACCTGGACAACGTCGAGAGCGTGGCGAGCCAGCCCGGCTACGCGTTCGAACACGTCGACATCTGCGATCGCGCGAAGGTGGAGGCGGTGTTCGAGACACATCAGCCCGACGCAGTGATGCACCTGGCCGCCGAGAGCCATAACGACCGGGCCATCGAAGGGCCGCTGGACTTCGTGCGCTCCAATATCCTGGGCACGGCGATCCTGCTGGAGGTGGCCCGCGCGTACTGGAACAAGCTGGACGGCGCCCGGAAGGACGCGTTCCGCTTCCACCACATCTCCACCGACGAGGTGTTCGGCGCCCTGGGCGAGGACGGCGACTTCACCGAGGAGACGCCCTACGACCCGCGTTCGCCCTATTCGGCGTCCAAGGCCGCGTCCGACCATCTGGTCCGCGCCTGGGGGCACACCTACAAGTTCCCGGTCGTCATCACGAACTGCTCGAACAACTACGGTCCCTACCAATTTCCCGAGAAGCTGATCCCCACGGTCATCACCCGGGCGCTGGAAGGCAAGACCATCCCGGTCTATGGCGACGGCCGCCAGGTGCGCGACTGGCTGCACGTTGACGACCATGCCGAGGCGCTGTTGCTGGTCCTGGCCAAGGGCAAGCTGGGCGACACCTACTGCATCGGCGGCGACGCTTCGAAGCGTAACCTCGAGGTCATCAAGATCATCTGCGCCCACCTCGACAAGATGGCGCCGGCCAACACCAGCCACGCCGACAAGATCACCTTCGTCACCGACCGTCCGGGTCACGACTTCCGCTATTCGATCGACGCTTCCAAGCTGGAGCGCGAGCTGGGCTGGACGCCGCGGATGCCGCTGGACGCGGGTCTCGAGGACACCGTGCGCTGGTATGTGGACAACTACGCTTGGGTCGAACGGATCCGTGAGCGCGGGTTCCATTCCGACCGCTTGGGCCTGGTGAAGGCATGAGGCGCGGTATCGTCCTGGCCGGCGGCGCCGGCACCCGGCTGCACCCCCTGACCATCGCGGTCAGCAAGCAGCTGCTGCCGGTCTATGACAAGCCGATGATCTATTATCCGCTGTCGGTGCTGTTCCTGGCCGGCATCCGCGAGATCCTGATCATCACCACGGCCGAGGACCAGGCGGGCTTCAAGCGCCTTCTGGGCGATGGTTCGCGGTTCGGTGTGCGGTTCGAATATGTGATCCAGCCGACGCCGGGCGGCCTCGCCGAAGCCTATCTGCTGGGCGAAGAGTTCGTGGGCGGCGAGCCCTCGACCCTGATCCTCGGCGACAACATCTTCTTCGGCCAGAACTTCGTGCAGATGCTGAAGAACGCTGACGCGCGCCAGGAAGGCGCCACGGTGTTTGGCTACCCGGTGCACGATCCCGAGCGCTACGGCGTGGTGGAGCTGTCGCCCGACAATAAGGCGCTCTCCATCGAGGAAAAGCCGGCGAAACCGAAGTCGAACTACGCGGTCACGGGCCTCTATTTCTACGACGGCCGCGCGAGCGAGATCGCCAAGACGCTGGAGCGCTCCGCCCGGGGCGAGCTCGAGATCACCGCCCTGAACGACGTCTACCTGCAGGAAGGCAAGCTGCACGTGGAACTGCTGGGTCGCGGCTTCGCGTGGGAGGACGCCGGCACGCACGACAGCCTGATCGGGGCCGGCGAGTTGATCCGCGTGTTCGAACAGCGCCAGGGCCTGCGCATCGGCTGCCTGGAAGAGATCGCCTTCGAGAACGGCTGGATCGACTCGGCCGAGCTCATGAAGTCGGCCGAATTCCAGGGCAAGAGCGAGTACGGGCGCTACCTGCGGGGACTCGCGTCTAGCAGCCCCGGATGAGGATCGCTACCGGTACATCACGCGCGTGTTCTCGTCGGCGCCCTTCAGGCGCCCGAGCCGACCTACCTCGATATCGCCGCGAAGCACACGGGCAGGGTTCCCGACGACGATCGAGCGCGCCGGGACATCGGTAAACACCACCGAGCCCCCGCCGACGATGCACTCATCCCCTATGCTAACACCGGGGAGGATGGTGCTACCGCCGCCTATGAAGCATCGCGATCCGATCCGGATCGGCTTTACGTCGCCACTACGGTGGTCGCGGGTGAGAAACAGAGTCTTGAAGGCGATGAGGGTGTCATCTCCCACGACGATGTCGCCCCTCTGGTTTGACCGAAATCTTGCCGATAGCGATATGCTGACGCCTTGACCGAAGACGATGCCCATGCGGCTTGTCAGCCAACGGTTCCGCAGCAGTATGAGAGTGTTCCTAAAGGTGCGAAGCTGATTTAACGATCTCAGGGCCATTTTCGGTTCCTTGCGTCGTGCTGACATTTGCACGCACGTCTGAGCGGTGGAAACAATCGGGGGGTCTTGTGATCGACGGTCTGAAGAGGCGCATAATTCGCCTCGTCCAGATTCATGTTTGGGGGATGGATATCCATCCGTCGGCGAGGATCGCTCCTACAGCCCTGATCGACCGGACTTGGCCAAGAGGCATACATATCGCGGCCGGAAGCGTCATTGAAGAGGAGGCTGTTGTCCTTACTCACGATATGACGCGTGGAATCTATCTGGACACGCGGATCGGCGAGGGTTGTGTGCTCGGTCCCCGCTCGATTGTGATGCCCGGCGTAGAGGTAGGTGATCGCGCGGTGGTTGCGCCTGGCGCAGTCGTGGTCAGGGACGTGCCGCCCGGGGCCTACGTAGTTGGGAACCCCGCGCAGGTCCAATCGGGCGAAGAACGATAGCGGCGAGGTCAGCAACTGCATTCTCAACTGGCCGGAATACCATTACTTCATGCACACGAAGGTAGTGCATTGTCAGGCCGAGTGCGACGCCGTGCCGTAGTCACCAGGGAGAGGCAAGTGAAGTCAAGAATGGTCGTATTAGCGGTCGCCGTCAGCGCGGGCCTAATGGTCTCGAGTTGCGACCGTGTGAAGAAGCTTGTCGCGGGAGACAAACCCACAGGCCAGGTTGTCGCTACCGTTGACGGCGAGGAGATCACCAGCCTCGAGCTTCGGGCAGAGCTTGGTGGTTTCGGCTCCCGTGATCCTGCGGTGATGAAGGCGGCCCAACAACAGGCTCTTCAGCGCATTATTCTCCGTCGAATGCTCGCGCAGGAAGCGCGTAAAGAGAAGCTCGACAAGGGCGCCGATTATACGCTGCAAGTGGACCGCTACCGCGAGACCCTGCTTGCACAGCTCTATCAGCGCAAACTCGCGTCGAAGATCGCCCCGCCTACTAAGCAGCAAGCGCAGGATTACGTCTCAGCGAATCCGACCCGCTTCGCCGAGCGCAAGGTCCTGGTTGTAGATCAAGTTATCGCCGCACCAAACAAGATCACACCGGATCGTTTGCGCCCGCTGAAGACGCTAGGCGAGGTCAAGACGTTGTTGGATGAAGAAGGGGTTCCGTATCAGCAGAATGCCGCCGTGTTCGATACACTCACGGCCGATCCACGTCTGCTGACTGGAATTCTAGCGCTGCCTGACGGGGAGATTTTCGTCATCCCGCAGGGAGGTCGACTACTGTTCAACCAGATCACGGGGTCACGTTCGGTTCCGTTGACCGGTGACGTCGCCGTGAGTTACGCGCAGAACGTTCTGCGGCAGCAACGCGCCGGCGAGACCGTGGGCAAGCAGATTGAGGGCATGCGCAAAGCCGCGGAGAGTAAGATTACGTACAACCCGGCCTTCAAACCGGCCCCTCCGAAGGCGCCGAGCAAAGCTGCGTCGCCGTCAGCGCCGACAGCGAGTGCGCAACCTGCGGCTCCGGCGCCCGCCGTCGGTGGGGCGCCTGACGCGAAATGACGACAGGTGGCCGGCTCGCATTGCGAGCCGGCCACTGCCCCGGCCCACGTTAGGACGCGGCTGCGGTAGCGCGCACTGGCGCCGCCTCGCGGTTCAGGTTCCGCTGAGCCCAGATCATCCAAATTAGGGTCGGCAGACCGTCCTCAGTGAACCGATAGCGTTGGTGTACGGCTTCAGTTGGTACCGGTTCGAGAAGTCGCTCATCGACTAGCGCGTCGATGGCCTCCTGCGCCTTGCGAAGTGCAATTTCGCTCGCTGCTTCGATATCCAGCGCGTCGAACGTTCCGTCGCCGGCGAGTGCGGCACGGGCCGTCATAGCCAGCGCGTCCTGGCGACCTTGGTCAAAGACCCGTCGGACGTGGACCTGCGCCGGCGTTGGCACGCGTCCCTCATATTCGATGATCGCACGGTCGACGGCGCTAGCCACATCAGCGGCGTATACGGAGCTACGCTGGCCATCGAGCGCGGCGTGGCAAGCGTGGTGGCATATCAGATTTGCGATGTAGGGAGAGCCCCGCGACACTTCGACGACAAAGACACTGGCCTGCTTATCGAACTTTAGGCCGGTTTCTCGCTCGCCGTTGGCGACAATCTGTAGAACCTCGACTTCGCTCATCTTAGGGATCCGCATCGCGAAGATGTTGCGGCGGATCGAAGGGATGTGCTCGACCAACTCTGTAAGGTCGGCCGCAACACCGGCCAGGACGAGTTGCACACGCCCGAGCCGGTCAGAGAGGTTCTTGATCAACTCCGCGACGTCACGCCGGAACGAACCGGAACCGGCGCGATCAAACTCATCAAGGATGATCAACACCCGGGTGCCGGTTAGCTTGGCGCACAGATCTCCGAATTTCCGCGGCGTCAGCGCCTCATTGGGGAGGAGGTCGGCAAGGGACGCTCCCGTCTCGGCCTCGGTCGTGGTGGGCGCAAAGCCCGAATGGAACAGCAGGGGGATCTCGGCGGCCGCGGCGCGGAACGTGTCGTCGAACGTCGAATTGGCGCCGCATGAGGTATAAACGACAATGTACCGTGCTTCGCTTGCAGCCTGCGTGAGGACATGCATGAGCGATGTCTTGCCGATCCCGCGCTCACCATAGATCACGACGTGCAGACGTTGGTCCTCAATCGCGCGGATAATCGTTTTCAATACCTCCTCGCGACCCGCAAAAAGCTTGCGATCTCCAACCGGCTGCGAAGGCGTAAAGGCGTGCCGCAGCTTCGCGCGGAGTGCGCTGAAACGGTCATGCCCGCGTCCGCTGACCTGATCGCTCGCGGTCGTATTGAACCGGGGCAGGGGGTTGAGTTCCTGTGCCCGCCGGGTCGTTTCGCTTGCCACAGGCTTGGAAAGAGCGGCCGGCGCCGGGTCGACGCGCGACTTCTTCATCGCCGCCTTACGAGTGAACGGGTTCCAGCCGGCCAAGTCGATCTCCATCCTTCATGCTTCGGCGACGTATTGGGCGGCCGACAAGCGCAGGGCGTCTTTGAAACGTATAGTGGGTCGGCCAGCCTTCTGTTTGCTTAATCCTGCGAAACGTCGATTCTTTGGCAAGGCGGCACCCCGCATTGTGCAATCATTGCCGATGCGGCGGTCGGTGTGCTCCGGCCTTCGCTGGCGGCTGGTGATGCGCGTCCCCGCGGGCCGACGCACGCCGGTTGCCTCGCTGGGGGGATTTCGGCATTTCCAGGTCTGTGATGCGGGAGGCGTGCGACTTGACGACCGAGACGAGTACTGGGACTTCAAGCGCTCGTCCGCGGCGCGAGCACCTTGCAGACATTGATCGCGCCAAGGGGCTCGGGATTTTCTTGGTGGTGCTTGGTCACCTTGTGACGGGCCGTCCACCGGAGGGCGCCGACTGGTATATGACGCTCCGCGCGGCCATCTATGCATTTCATATGCCGTTCTTCATATATCTGAGCGGCTACATGTTCTACTATACAGCTTCCGATCAAATCCCATCGAGTGGCCGTCCAAGCTTCTTCCTGAAGCGTGCTGAGCGGCTCCTCATCCCCTTCTTTGCTTTTGGCGTCTTCATTGTCATTGGAAAGCACGTCGCGGCGAATTTCATTCATGTCGATAATTATTCGAACAGCATTTTCGCGGACATCGTGAATCTATTCTGGGACACGCGAGCGAGCGCCGCAAAATCCGTATGGTATATTTTTGTTCTGTTCGAATATACCGTTGTTCTGGTTATTGTTCACGCCATCGTTTCAAATAGAGTGTTGCTTCTCCTTATTTCCATACCGCTAAGCGTGCTTCCTGTTTTGCCGATATTATATGCGGATAGATTCTTCTTGTATCTACCGTTCTTTCTCTTCGCGGGCCTCGCTGTACAGCGTCGTGAACGTTGGACTGCGTTCGTCGATCGCTATCTCTGGATCAACCTAATAATCTTCGCGGCTGCGATTATCGTTACAAGGGTGATCGCAAACTATAATCTATCGATATTGCTCTGCGGATTCCTGTCGATCCCCGTTCTCCACGGATTCTGTCGCCGAAAGATCTCTGAGGTCGGCGGCGTGCTCGCCATCCTAGGGGGCTTCAGCTTCGTCATATACCTGCTGAATACGGTTGCCATCGGCTTGGCGAAGGGTGTGTTGCTGTTCTTTGTTCCTTGGGACGGAAGCGGATTCTTCCTGCTCTTCCCGCTGCTTCTTGCGGCAGGGATCCTGGGGCCCGTCGTCGCGAAGGCTCTTATCTTCCGTCGCGTGCCCTACCTAGACCGGCTTACAACCTGAGGGGCGACTGCAACGGCGTCCTGCTTGGCTTGGATTCGGCGCGCCAGATAAACTGACGCGGCGACCAGGCCGAGCAGCATGTAGGTGAAGGAGGTGCTGTCCTCTTGCGCCAGCACGACCTTCGAGGCGAGCCAGACTACCAGGGCGACCCCAGCCGGCATGACATAGGCCAGTTCCGGGTTTGCGTAGCGACTGCCTACCCGCAGCGCCTGGATCACCATGAAGATGAACATGGCGTAGTAGAGTAAGAACCCCACGATCCCGTAGTCCAGCAACATTGCCAGCAAATAACTATCGATCGAAACTTCGCCAGCGGGATTGGTGTAACCCAACGCTCCCGCGCCCTGGCGAGGGCCGTGCCCGAACAGCGGGCTCCTCAGGAGAACTGGGCCGGTCGCCGCCGCCTGCTCGAGCCGGCCCGTCGTGCTCGCCGCGTGTGTGCCGCCGCCGAGTGTCATAACTCGAAGCCGCCCAACCGAAAGCACCGCGACGCCCAACAGCACGAAGAGCGCGGGATAGGCGAGGGTAGCCGCCGGCCCAATGAGGCTTCCCTTTTGGGTCCTCCAGCGGCGCACCGCCCACACAAGGCCGTAGAACGAGTGCGCCACGATCGCGCCTACGATTCCAACGCGGGCCTGCGTCAGCAGGATGGTCGAGAAGATGGCGATATCGGCGGCTATGCAGGCGAGCCGAACGAGCGGCGTCTTGGCCGTAAGCACGCCGTGGATAAGGAACGGCATCACCAGAGCCAGAAACTCAGCAAGCGAGAGCGACACGGAGAATGTCGTGACGACTCGGTATCGGCCCTCCCGGAATACCGCCGTCAACAGGTTGACCATCGCTGGATCGTTCACCCGGAGAAACGAAGGAATATGCTCAGCCCAGAGAACGCCCTGATTGCGATACTCAAAGAAGCCGATGACCGAGAGGGTCAGCGCCAAGCCGACAAGCGTGAGCGCCCAGCGCTTCATTCGACCTGGCTGGGAGAAGAGGTACACAGAGACAAAGAAGACCGCCGTCCAGCCTAGCTGGTTCTTCACTACCGTCATGAGGCCATGCATGCGTTCTCTCGCAAGAATGAGGGAGAGCACTTGAACCGCGACGAACGACACGAGCAGCGTGACGAATGTCCGATTGGCCACGACGATCTCTTTCATCTCCTGTCGGAAGGTGCGGGAGGTGGAGAGACTGACGAGCAGAAAGAACAGCATAGCTCCGGCGAATAGGCGCCGAAGCTCAAGAAGTGGAAGTCCCGGAATCTGGATTGCCAGATAGTACGGCCAAAGAATGAGGGAGATGAAATAGCAGGCGAAGGCCCATTCCATACTGCGGATCGGCGGCCTCTCCGTATCTGGTAGAGCCCAGATGACGACAAGCGCCACAAGCGCGATAGGCGTGAGTAGCAGCAGGAGGAATGAAGGCGGCAGCCATGAGAACATGAAGCCGTAAGCGATCATGCAGACCGCGAGCGCGGACAGCACGAGCCACTGACGCCAGAGGGTGTGCGCCCTTGGAGTCTCGCTGTGATAAGGTCTTCGGATCGGCAGGGCCGGCGCGGTGACGGAGGCGCCATCGGGTTTGGCGCGAACAATGCGCGGCAGTTTCATGTCGGACACGCCTCTGTCATCCAACTGCCCATGTGCTCAATGCCGTCGGCAACCCGCCGTAGCGCCTGAACGAAAGCCGCCCGGTCTCAGCCGAGCCGTTAGCTGACTGCACGCGAGCGGCTCAGGGCTCGTTGAGGATGGCGCCAACAACTCGAGCTCCATCCGCCTCGATTTGGCGCACGAGAGCCGACACCTCACCAATGAAGCTCACATCCCGACGGGCGACGACGGCGCTGTACCCGATTACCGAACTGATCCGTCGGGCGTCCGCGCAGAGATTCGCGGCCGGTGTGTCGACGATCGTGCACTCATAGTCGCGAAGGCAGCGGACGATCAACGATTTGAAGCTCTCGCCCCCCAGCAATTCCTGGGCATCGGCCGAAACGCCGCCTGCGAAGATAACGGACAAGTTCGGAAGGACGCCCTTGTGAGTGACATCTTCCAAGTCATCGGCGCCGCCAAGAAGTTCGCGCAAACCAGGCCCATTCGCCTTTGGGCGGATAAATTCGTCCACACCAGGAGAGCGCATGTCCGCATCGATGAGCAGCGTATTCACCCCAATCTGCGAGAGGGACACGGCAAGGTTTGCCGCGGAATATGTGCAGCCGGATTGAGGATTGGGCGCGCAGAAGGCTAGGCCGCGCCGGCCGCACTCAAGATGCTGGGCCCGGATGTGGGTCCGCATCGTTCGGATCGCCTCTGCCTCCTGGTGCCGGCCGTCGATCAAGGTGACGAGATCTGGGCTGAACTCGTACAGATCATCCGCATCGGAGAGAGGCTTGCGGGAAGTAACGTTGGTGTTCACGCGATCCGCGTCTTTCGGTTGAGGAGGGCCAAGCGGGTGCGAATCCGTTGAGCCACGCTCTGACGCCGGAAGCCGGCGCTGTGTGAAATGATTCCAAGAATGGGAGCGTCGACAGCGACCCGCAGGTCCTCGGGGCCCCGGATGCGCCGCCCTAACAGCTCTAGGGCAAGGGCTGCGACGAAGCCAAGAGCGCCGCCAGCGGCCAGCGCTCCGCCCAGGATCATTGGCTTATTCGGGAACTCGGGGCTCGGCGGCGTTGTGGCGCTGCCGAGCGGCGTAACCCCCGTGTCCGCAACCTGCGCTTCTTGCCTCAATTCGGCCGCCCGCGTTGCCGCGCGAGTATACTGGTTGCGCTTAAGCTCGACGTCCGTCTGAAGGAGGCGAAGCTGCTCCACCAGCTCGCGTTGTCCGAGAACCCGGTTCTTCTGGCTTTCGAATAGGCCGGCCGCTTGAGCCGACGATGCGCCACCGGTACCTCGAGAACCGCGCTCCTTGGCCACCTCCGCAGCCAGCAGCGCGCGGCGCCGCTGCATTTCCTGGAGCCGGGGATGGTTGGGCCCGAGGTTCTTGGAAGCTTCAGAAATCTCGCTTTCAAGCTGAGCCAACTGCATGGCGCTTTGAGAGGTCACGACGGGGGCATTGAAGACCGGCGCCGACGCGGCTGCCGCCAGGGCCGCCAATCGGGCGCTGTCCAGGTCTGTGTTGTTGTCTTGAAGAAGGATGCCGTTCGAACGTTCGAAGTTGGAGCGCACTTTCTCAGCCTGCAGCAACTCCGTCTTCGCCTTCTCCGCCTGGGCATCGTACCAGTCCGCATTACGGCGCGCGGTTTCCCGACGCTCCTGGAGCGTCGTCATCATGTAAGCGCGGCTGAGTGCGTCGGCGACCTGCTTTGCTTTCGTCGGATCGTTCGACGAGTAACTGATTTCAAGAATGTTGCTGGCGTCAATCAAGCGGGCTTCAGTGCCGTCGATGACTTTCTGGGTCGCCCAACGGTCGAAATCCCGACGATCGCTGCTGTCGCGCTCATTATACTCTTTCAGAATCTGAGGGTCTTGCGCCCATGCGAGTTCCTTGACGACCGACTGTGCGACCTGTTGGCCCTTTACGAGCTCCGTCTGCGTCTTCGTGTAAGCTCGCAGAAAGGCTGTTGCGATCACCTGTCCCGTCACCGGATCTGGCTTGACGATATTGAGCATGACCTGCGTCGTTGCCCTGTAGCGAGGCGGCACGATCTGTACGACCGCGAGGGCGACCACGAACAACACGGTCATTGCCCCGAGGATGACCATCCGACGGGCCCATATGATGCGCAGGAACTGAAGGATGTTCATGGCGAGCTCCTCACACCGATTTTAGCAGCCACAGCCGAAACGTCGTGCTGCGTTATCAGAAGGCCGTATAGGTTAGCTGAATTCTCCCGCATAGACGGTGTACCGGCCGTCAACGCGGCGAACTGTTTGCGGGCGGGAAGCCTGACCGCCATGGCGAGGGGCAGTTTATCGGCCATTTAGCACCGCCCCGAGAACAACCACGCCGTCGTCGACAAGCTCCCCGTGTAGTACGGCGACATCGCTAACATAGCTCAGGTCCTTCCGAGCAATGATTAGGGCGCTGCCTAAGGCCCGCGCCACGATCGTCGCATCGGCCCACCGATTCGCTGGCGGCGTATCGGCGATGACCACGTCGAAGTCTCGCATGAAGCCGTCGATCAGCTGCTGGAACCGCGCGTCTTCCAAGAGCTCTCCGGCCTGGTCTGTCGAGCCGCCCGAAGGAAGCCACCACAACGCGTCGTCGATGAGCTCCAGATTGGGGGCCTCCGTCGTGAATTGCTGACGGAGCCACGGCAGTAGGCCTGACAACTCGCCTCTTTCGGAAGGCAATCCGGAGCCGGGCGACCTAAGATCGGCGTCAATGAGCAGCGTACGTCGTCCGGTGCGGGCCAGTGCGATGGCGAGGTGGGCAGTTATGAAGCTGGCGCCAGCGCCCTGCGTCGTGCCGCACACTGCCAGCCCGCGTCGTCCAGTGGCGGCGAACGGTTCAGCGATATGGGTAGCTACCAGGCTCAGGGTTTTCGGGTCGATCAGGGCAGTGGGTCTGCTCTGTTTCTGGGCCGCAGATCGGCTATCTTTCGCGCCCCCGCCGAGGAAGCGTTTCGCAAGGTTGGTCATTGGGCTGCAGCAGTCGCGCCGCCCGACGGTCCCGCCGACTTTCGGCCGACTCGCGGAAGAGACAGCAACAGCGGAGCGGGGATGGTTTGCGTCAGATCCGCCGCCGATCGCACACGACGATCCAAGAACTCCCGCAAGAGCGCAAGCAGCGCGCCGACGATGAGGCCGATCGCCCCCGTACCTCCTAGGATCAAGGCGGGCCTCGGATAATAGGCGTCCGTTGGAACCTCAGCACCACCCACGGGCGTCAGGCTGGCGCGTGCGGCCCGAGAGATCTCCCGAGCGGCGCCACGACGTTCGACTAGATCATTATACTCGGCCCGCCGGAGGTTGATTTCGTCCTGCAACATCCGAAGGTTGGTGACGTCCAAGCGCTGCGCTGTGACCTGGGACATTTTCGATGATAGCGCGAGCGACGCGAGTGATTGAGCGTCAGTACTAAGCCCCTGGCGGCGGCGCGTCTCAGCGACCTGCGCGGCGACCACCGCGCGTTGCTGAAGCAGCGACTGGAGGTTCGGGTTGTTCGGCCCAAGCGACGCGCTCGATGCCGCGATCGCCATGTCGAGCTGAAGCAGCCTTTGCTCCGAAAGAGTAAAGCCCGCGCCGGGCTTGGCCCGAGCAACCTGTGTCGACCCTCTAGCGAGCGCGCCAAGTGAGCGGTTCTCGAAATCCGAACCACTCTCAGAGATCATCACTCGTGTCTGGCGTTCCATATTGGCCTTTTGGCCGTTTAGCTCGTCGAGACGGGCCTGAACTCGCTTGACTTGGTCGTCGATCCGCTCGGCTTGTTCCCCGGCGGCCTCGCGGATGGTCGCGGCGCTCGCTTCGATATAGGCGTCCCGCAACGCTTCAACGACGAGACCAGCCGATTGGGGAGAGTCGGCGTAATAGGCGATCTCCAGAATGTTGGTTTCAGGCACGCGGGACACGGACGTCCGTTGGGCGACGGATGTGGCGGCCCACTCGATGAAGCTGCGAAGGTCACTCGCCGGACGCGCCGAGTAAGCGCTCTGCATATCGGGGTCGTCTGGCCATCCCAAGTTCTCGATCGCGCGGGCTGCGACCTGAATGTCGGTGATCATGCGCGCCTGGGAGTTCATGTAAGCGTCGACCTGCCGCGACCCCACCACTGCGCCGGTGATCGGGTCGGGCCTTACGATCTCGAGCACCACCCGCGAGGTCGCCCGGTATCGGGGCGTGGCCTGGGTCAGTGTGTAGATTCCGCCGAGCATGCAGGAGAACAGGGCCACCAGGACGGTGAGCCGGTGACTCCAAAGTATTTCAAGGATCTGTTTCAAACGGCGGTACGTCCCTGCGATGCAGGGGCATTGGACCTCGGGGGCCTCGAACCCACTGCCTCAATATTCAACCTTCGGTCCAACGATCTACGCCACAAGCCTGTCATGGATCTCAAAGGCGCTCCGACGTTGATGGGCTATCTGCCGCTGACCGGGATGTCGGCGATCACCCCTTCCAAGTACGCAATCAGGGCTTGCGGATCGGTGGTCGCCAATACCGGCTGCCGCGTCCGGACCTCCGCCAGCGCGGCGCGAAGCTCGTCGGGGGTATTTGCTACCAGAACCAACCCGCGCTGACGGAACGCTTCCGTGATTTCCGCCTGATGATCATCATAGTGCTCACCCAACCGTGACAACCTCGGCATGGCGATTACGTGGCAACCTTGCCGAAGCGCTGTGATGAGCGATCCAGTGCCGCCATGGCAGACGACGATCCGAGCGTCGCGCAGGATCGCTTGTACATCGTCAAAGGGAAGCGTTTCTGACACTTCCATGCCGTCCGGGGCGTGGCCGCCAATCCCGGTCTGCATCACGATACGCTCGGTGATCGTGCCTTCCGATTTCAGCGCAGCGACGGTGTCAACCAGACGATCAAAGGGGAGTGTGGCTCCGACCGTCGCGAAAAGGAGCTCACTCTTGGGCGGCGCCGGAGTGTCCATCATGCGCAACGGATCGAAGACTTCCGCTCGAGGATAGTACGGCGCCAGCTTGGGAGACTGCACGACCATGTGGGTCGCAAACGGGCTCGCAAGCCGCCCAAATAGCGAAGGCGCCTCAAATCGCGCGAAGGACTCTATGATCACGGCGCGTGCGCCGAACAAGCGCCCCCAGAGTATGGGAAAGATCACAGCGCCCGCTCCGGTGGAGATGATTAGATCAGGTCGCTCCCGCGCGATAATGGAAAGAGACTTGAAGAAGCTCGACCAAGCGCGGGCAAGCATCTTGAAGGGCGCTCCGAGCTTGGCCTGTCCCCATGCGTAGTGCGGCAGGAAGTAGGTGCGATGCTTGCCACTTAGCGTCCGGCCAAGCGCCGTATCCTCGGTCACAAAAAAATGGTCATAGCGAGACCATATCGCCTGCAGATCCAGGAGCTGGCGCACGTGCCCGCCGCCCGATGCTGCGAGGCAGATTCGTAGCCCGGCCCTAGGCGCTGGCCGACCGTCGAGATTCTCGTCCAGCTTCCGAGAAGGGCCGCTTGTCATAGGCAATCACCAAGTTCTCATCGGCCTTACCTATCGGTCGCGCCGTCGTAAAGGATTGGTGAACCCCATCGTACTTAGCTGAGGAATATGCGCTGTTGCGGACTGCGGTGAGTCCTGCGAGGGCAGCGTCAGAGCCAGCCTATAGATCGGAGACGTATGTCGCCTCTTAGAACATCGCCCACCGTTGAGCGGGTGCTGCGGGGCGAACTTTGCGCCGGCTGTGGGCTGTGCGCCTCGCTTGCCGGCGCCTCCATCCGCATGGAGGCGGTCGAGTCCGGGTACAATCGCCCGGCGCTGTGTGGGCCTATCGATAGGGAAACAGAGCGGGCTATAGCCGAATCTTGTCCGGGCGCCGTAGTCGCTGCCTGGGGCGATGCGCCCAATGTTCACCCCTACTGGGGGCCATGGCGCAGTATCCACACGGGTGCTGCTGCGGACGCAGCGACGCGCTTCGAAGGATCCTCCGGCGGCGTAATCTCGGCGCTACTTATCCACGCGCTGCAGACCGGCATGATTGATCGCGTCATTCATGTTGCTGCTGATCCGATGGAGCCGACCCGCAACACCATGGTGACATCCCGGAGTGCGGCAGAGGTCATAGCGCACGCTGGTTCCCGCTACACCGCATCGTCGCCACTGGCGGATATAGCCACGGTCCTTTCCGAGGGGGGGCAGGCCGCGTTTGTCGGCAAGCCGTGCGACGCATCCGCCATCCGGCGGCTGGCGTCCATCGACCCGCGTGTTGCGGAGCATATCCCGTTGATCCTATCGTTCTATTGCGGTGGGATCCCGAGTCATAAGGGCGTGGGGCGGATTATTACCGCCATGGGTTTGGAGCCTGAGTCCGTCACTACCTTCCGGTTCCGCGGTCGTGGCTGGCCAGGCAACTGCGCGGCCGAGACGGCGGCCGGCGACACTCGTGAGATGTCCTACGCCGAAAGCTGGGGCAAGTACCTGTCGAAGGAGGTGCAGTTCCGCTGCAAGATATGTCCGGATGCCGTCGGAGGTGTCGCGGACATTGCGTGTGCGGATGCTTGGTACGGTGACGAAGAGGGCTACCCCAGTTTTGAGGAACAGGAAGGCCGAAGCCTGATCATGGCGCGCACGAGCGTAGGAGAGCGGCTTCTAGCGTCCGCAGTCGCGGCGGTCGCGGTTTCCGCCGAGGCTTTGGCCGTGGGAGAAATCGAAAAGATGCAGCCGGCCCAAGCTCGCCGAAAGCGCTTGGTGCTTGCGCGCACGGCGGCGTTGCCGCTGGCGCTGCAGCCTCGCCCGAAGATGAAAGGTCTCAAGGTCGCAGCTGCAGCTCGCGCGGCGCGGCCGGCTGAGGCGTTGCGCAACTTGGTAGGAACGTTGCGAAGAACCCTTCAGGGCCGCAGAAGCAGCCTATAGCTCGATCCGGAGAAGTTAGGTGGCTGACTGTACAAGTTTTCTTCTTAGCTGCTAGGTAGCAGCTGCGGGCAGAAGACCTTCCTGAGTTTGGAGTGATGACATGCGACTGAGGACGCTTGCCCTTGGGGCTCTCCTGAGTGCGAACGCGTACGTCGACGCTTCAGCTCAGACGCCCAAGGTTCCGGCCGTTACCCCCGAAAGGAAGCTGGACTTCGGCGGGCGCGTAGGCGTTGTCTATGACGATAATTTTGCGCGCGGCAGCGCCGCCCTGGCCACCGCCCGTGGAATCGAGCCCGAGGAAGTGGTCGTCACCCCCAGCGCGACGGCCTCGATCGTTCAGCCGCTTGGGCAGCAGGTGCTCTTCCTAAATGGTTCTCTCGGCTATGATTTTCACCGGCGGAACAAGCAGTTGGATCGCCAGAATTACGATATTGCCGGCGGGGGCATGGCTGTGTTCGGCATGTGCCAGCAGACAGCCTTCGGAAACCACCGGGCGCGCCAGAGCGACCTTGTGGACCTCGACTCGGTTTCAACGAAAAATCTCATGCGCTCCACAGGCGTTGGCATCGGTGTGACCTGCGGACGCCCGAGTGGTGTCGGTTTAACTGGGCTAGTGCAGCGCCAGGAAACAAAGAACTCTGCTCCTCTTACCAAGACTTCGGACTCGACGTCGGAAACCCTGATGTTGGGTGTTCAGTACGCAAATCCGACCCTCGGGACTTTAGGGTTTGTGTATAACTATTCAGGCAACGAGTTTCCCAATCGCATCATCCCGGGCCGCCCTGTTGGCGACGGCTTCATCACGCAGACGTTCGGTGTGAACGTTCAACGCAAGTTCGGTTCGCGACTGGAAGTTGCGGCGGGCGCGGGCCAAACGACCGTCAAGCGGGAGTTCTCGCCGCCGGGCGTACGGCAGAAGTTCAAGAGCACTAGCTACAGCGGCGAGATTACATATCGGGTGGGGGGGCGCATAACGCTGTTGGCGAGCGCCGATCGCGCGATCGTGCCCTCGAGCCGCCCGGGAAAGCTCTTCGACATCTCAACTAACGGAGAGGTGGAAGGACGTTACAAGATCGGTTCGCGGTACGAGGCGTCGGTCGGCCACTCAATCGGTGATCTCAAGTCCAATGCCGATACCGCCGTAGCGGCGCTTGTCGTCACCAAGTCGCGGGTCAACGCCACTTACGCATCCCTGTCGTACAAGCAGAGCGAGCGGCTCTCGCTATCGCTCGACGTCCGCAGGCAGGAACGTAAAACCAATCTGCAAGACTTCAACTACAATGGGACGCGAGTTGGCCTTACCGCCGAAGTCTCCTTCTAGGATCGAACAACCGCCATGACCATGCACTCCTTCTGTCTCACAATGATTGCGGCCGTGACGTTGAGCCTGGGTTCGGCCGCCTATGCGCAACAGTCACCAGGTGCTTCGCAACCGTCGACCAATGTGCCGACCGCCAACACACCGCCGCCAGCGGCCGCTGGGATCGGCGATTCCGCCTCGTCCGCCTACGTGCTGGGGCGCGATGATGTGGTCGATGTCAGCTTGGTTGGCCGTTCCGACTTTGGTGGTCGCGCGCGAGTGCAGGCCGATGGCACGATCCAGTTGCCGTTGATCGGGAAGATCCAGGCGGCGGAACGCACCACCGCTGAGCTTTCGGAGACCATTCGCAAAGCGCTTCAAACCGGAGGATTCTTTCCGGATCCTGTCGTCGCCGTCGAGGTTTCCGGTTACGCAAGTCGCTACGTGACGGTGTTGGGGGCGGTCGGCAATCCTGGGCTGATCCCCATGAACCGACCCTATCGAATGTCAGAGATTCTCGCGCGCGTCGGCGGCGTCCGCGAGACGGCGGCTGATTACATCACCGTGATCTCCGCGAACGGGGAGGAAAAGCGTCTCCCCCTTCAGGACATTTCCAGCGGTCGCGCAGAGAAGGATCCCTATGTCTCGGCGGGGGACAAGATCTTCAGCCCCCCAGCTCCGACCTATTTCATCTACGGCAAGGTGAACTCGCCAGGCGAGTACCCGCTGAAGTCCGACCTCACGCTGCGTATGGCGATCGCGAAGAGCGGCGGTCTGCAGGAGACTGGGTCCGACAAGAAGGTCGCGACCACGCGTGGAGGCAAGAAGGTCAAAGTGAAGCTTGATGACAAGATTGAACCCGGCGATGTCCTCGTCGTCGGAGAGCGGCTGTTCTAGACAGCCGCGGAAGGCTGAGCGGCCATTGGCGCGGGCCCTTTCGGCCGGCATGATAGTTGCAGGGACGTGGGTCCGCGTCGTGATCGCTGTCTCGACCGATTTGTGGGAGTTACGATGGCGACGCTAGAGAACGCGGCGGGCAAGACAGATCGGCCGCGGGGCTTGGGGCTGATCCTGCTGTTGGCGCCGCTCGCGCTCGTAGCTGGGCCCACGTTCTATCGCCTCGGGACCCAGGTGTGGTCGCAGGAGTTCGGCGCTCACGGCCCCATCGTGCTCGCTACGGGAGCTTGGCTGCTCTGGCGCCAGATGCCGGCGATGTCGGAGCAGGGGGGGCGAGGTCAGCAAGCGGTAGGTCTGCTCGGCGCAGTAGCGGGTTTGGCGATCTACATATTCGGTCGGGCGTACGATCTTCTGAGCCTTGAGGCGGGTGGTCTCTACGTTTTCGGGCTTGCGCTGCTCTACGACCGTTTTGGGTTGCCGGCCATGCTCCGCAACTGGTTCCCGATCTTCTACCTATCGCTCCTCCTGCCGATACCGGGGTGGATGCTTGATGAGTTCACTGCGCCTCTGAAACTGCTCGTTTCGTCGCTCTCGGCGGCGGTCGTGATGCCTTTCGGCATACCGCTTGTGCAGGAAGGCGTGACCATGACAGTCGGGCCGTATCAGCTGCTTGTCGAGGATGCCTGTTCGGGCCTGAATTCGCTGGTTGGGCTCATCGCAATTACGCTGTTCTACATATATCTGCTGCGCAATGCGAGTTGGCGCTACTCCTTGTTCCTAGTCTGTCTGATCATCCCAATCGCCGTTCTAGCCAACGTTATCCGTATCGTGACGCTGATTCTGTTGACATATTTCTTCGGAGACGCTGTTGGTCAGGGCTTCTTGCATGTGACGGCCGGACTCTTCCTTTTCGCCTTGTCGCTTTTGCTTATGTTCCTGATCGACAGTGTTGCGTCTCGCTTCATGCGCCCTAGCTCGGAAGCCGTTATATGATCGACCGTCGCCTTGCCTTGATGGGCGGCCTGGGCGTGGCCGCGCTCGCAGCTTCGGAGGCGCTTCGTCCACGCCGCCATCTTGTTCTCCTGAAGAAGGGGACGATCGAGGAGGCGGTGCCAACCACGTTCGGAAACTGGACCGCCCACGCTGCCTCGGATCTCGTCTCGCCCGAGCAGGCTGGCCGCCTTGCGAACAGTCTCTACAGTGAGTTGGTGTCTCGGGCCTATCTGGACGAGGAGACGGGGACCACGGCGTTCGCCCTACTGGCCTACGGCGATACTCAGAGCGATCTGCTGCAGTTGCATCGTCCCGAAAGCTGCTATCCCGCCGTCGGCTTTACCTTGCAGATGACTAAGCCTCTCGATCTTCCGATTGGAGGAACGGCCGTGCTGCCCAGCCGGCAGGTGACGGCGACGCTGGAAGATCGCGTGGAGAATATCCTCTACTGGACCCGGCTGGGGGAACGACTGCCGCAGGGTGGGGGGGAACAGCGTACGGCGCGCCTGCAGAACGCGATGGAAGGTTACGTGGCGGATGGAATTCTTGCCCGGTTCTCGGTGGTCGGCGACCCAAGGGCGTCGTTCGAGGTGCTTGGGCGGTTCGTGCCTGCGTTACTCCAGGCAATTCCCGCGGAGCGCCGAGCTGCGTTGATTGGCACCGATCTGTCGCGGCGGATGGCATAGGTTCTGCCAGCCTCACTTTGGTGCGTCTAGGCGCCACTGGGCGCAGGGGGAGTTCCTACGCGTGCACGTGGCGATCGCCATCGTTGGCTTCCGGAACGTCGAAGATGTTCGCAAATGCGTCGCCGCGATCGCGCGGTCGACCTACGTCGACTATGAGATCGTCATCTGCGAGAACGGCGGGCCTGCCGCCGCTGCCGCGCTGAAATCAGTTCTGCCCGACGCTCTCGACGGCGGGCAGCAATTGCGCGTCGTAGCGGCTCCATCCAACCTCGGCTACGCGGGCGGGGTGAACCTGGCCATCCGAACGGCGCTGGACGCGGATGCGTGGTGGGTCTTGAATCCCGACACCCAGATTGAACCAGAGGCCATGGAGGCCTGTGTTCGCCGCCTGCGCGCAGGCGATTGCGATGCCGTCGGGTGCACGATCGTACTGCCTGGCGGCCGGGTTCAATCCCATGGCGGCATATGGCAGGCGGCGCTGGGGCGAGCCGTATCGATAGGCTACGGTGGGGACGCCGGCCGGCCGGTGGATGCTGAGGCAATCGAGGCAAGCCAGTCCTACCTCAATGGCGCTTGCATGCTTGTGAGCCGACGGTTCGTTGAGGCGGTCGGCTTTATGCGCGAGGACTATTTTCTCTACTGCGAAGAGGTCGAATGGTTCCTGCGGGGGCGTGCGCGCGCAATGCGGTTGGGTTATGCGCCGGACGCGCGGGTTGTCCACGAAGCGGGCACGACGACGGGTTCTGGCAGGGCTTTTCGCGAGATGCCGCGGATGCCGGTGTACATGAACGAACGGAACCGCCTACTCGTGACAAGGGATGCACATGCTTTGTTGCTGCCGGTCGTCGCCGTCACTGCGCTATTAGTGATCTTCGCACGCTTCGCGAGACGCCGCGCTTGGCGGCAGGTGGGATACGCGCTAGCCGGCTGGACCGCAGGACTGGCCAATCGCCGGGGTCCTCCCCAATGGATCTGCACCGATCATCCGCAGTCGGCATAGCATCTCAGCGTCGATAGAGAGCTGAGGTTTTGGCCTTCAGCAATCTGATGCTGTCGCCAATCACCCGGGCCTCATGCCGCCAGATCGCAAAAGCGGTGGCTACGGTGGCGAGTGCCAATCCCGGTGTGAGCGCCAGCCAGTGGCGTTGCAGGGCCCAAGACCACCCTAGCACGACGAGGCAGCCCGCGCCGCATAAGCCGACACGCATCAGATCTCGCTTGATCGATATAGGCGCGTCGCGGCTGAGCAGGGCGAGGGCGACGAGAACCGCCGCAATCTCACCGAAGATGAACCCGCAAATGATGGATTCGAGTGACGGAACATAGTGGTTAAGCAACAAGGCGACGGGAAGCGCAGAAATGCGGGCGAGGTTGTGGAGCAAGACGATCGAGCTCTTGCCCAGGCTGACGGCCGCTGTCGTCGGCCACACGCGAAGCAGGCGCCCCGCCTGCAGGATGGCGAGCATGGCGAAGATTTGCAGAGGCTGGCTGAAATCTTTTCCATAGAGCAAGGGCGTGAAGATCGGTCCGAACAGGCTGAAGCCGGCCACCATAGCCAGTGAGATCAGCACCGTCCGACCTGCGAGCTTTTGCTCCTCTCGGTCAAAACGGGCGGGATCGGCTCTAGCGGATGCCAGCAACGGCATATGAAGCCCGCCGACGAACCGCGAAACCATGCTGGCGGGGTAGTAGGCGAGCAGTAGGATGGCGCTGTAGTGACCCAACGCTTCTGGGCCGAGACCGCTTCCCACAATGAGCCGGTCGCCTTGAGACCCAAAGTACAGAAGCAGTCCGTTGAGGAAGAGCGGAGCGGCGAAGTGGGAGAAGCGCGTGGCGTTCTCGCGGGAGTAGGCCCACCGGTAAGGGGTGCGCGCGGCGAGATGGCTGACGGCGACCCAAGTCGCCGCACGAAGCACAAGGCCGTAGATGATTGCCGTGTGGTCGCGCGTTACGAACGCAGCCACCGCCGTTCCGATTGAACTGACCAGCTCGGCTATGATCGTCGCAATGCTCTCCGGTCGGAAATCCTCCTCTCGCTGAGCGCTCCTCACATCGAGGTGACTGAAGCCGGCGATCAGCGGCGCTAGCGCGAGCGCCCATAGCGACGGCTGGAGTTCGGGTGACTTGTAAATTGTGGCGGCTAAGCCGGACGTCAGGACGAGGGCAAGCGCGATGAGCATGCCGCGACCCGCAAGCACGAGGTGAACCAAGCCAAGCACCTTTGGCGAGGCTCCGTCGGGATCTTGGACGATGAAGCGATCACTTCCCGTGTCGCTAATCGTGTCGAAGAACTGTGCGGTAAGAATCAGCATGGCGGCGAGGCCAAGTTCTTGAGGTCCGAGCAAGCGAGCGAGTATGACATATCGTACTAGAGCAGACGCTTGGGCGACAACGCTCGAAGTCAAGAATATTTTAGTCCCCTTCCTCACGTGGATACCTGAACTATTTGCAAGGGGGGTCCTTTTTCTTCGGCTTTCCAGCGCCGGCCGCGATCGAGTTGCCGCACCGAGCGACCGGGGGGTTGGTGTTGATGCCTGCCTGCCAGCGCGGGTTCCCGAACGTCCGCACACGATTGTTCCGGATCACAGAATCTCGCGCGGCAAAGATCGCGATCCCGTGGGGGTAACTGACCTCGATGTCATTGTCTTCGATGATGATGCGGTCGAAGCCGCCGTCATCTACCCCCTTCCGGACATGATTGAACATGCCGATACCTTGTGTATCGCCGCGCACCGTATTGGCCCGGATGGTCACCTCGGACGTTGGGGGTGAACGCGGGTTTGACCAGAGTTGGATGCAGTCGGGATGCTCGACGTCGCGGATCCGTGTTGCTTGACAACTATTGCCCTCGATCAACCCCTTGCGGCTTTCGGCGATCTGCACGCCGTCCGATCGCATCCGGGAGAACGTGTTTCGAAGCACACGGAAGTTCTGGACGCGCGTCATGGTTACGCCGCCCTTGAGCCCCTTCAGCTGATTGTCCGAGACCTCGAGATCGTTGCCACCGACCACGAAGACGCCATAGCCCTCCCCGTAAGCGGCGGCGTCCGTCTCGTCCGCGCCCGGTCCCGTGAATCGTCCACCCGAAACGGTGACCGACTGTACACGGTCCAAGCGGATCGCCGGACCGTAGATGGGTTGGCCGGTGTCGCGGCGGTTGGTCGGCGGCGGCAAGCGGAACGTGCCGCCGCGGATGTGGAGGCCGCGAACTTGGACGACTGTCATGCCATTCAGCGTGGCGGCCGAAGCGTCGATTTCCAACGCCGGGCTGAACTCCCGGCGGGAGACCTGCAGTGGGCCGTAACTACCTGCGGTGAGTACGATCCGATCGCCCCCGGCGGCTGTCGCGAGGACGGTCGCGAAGGTGGCGGGCGTGGCGGTGCGAGTGGCGGCGCCGGCCGCGCCGGCGCAGAGGGCTAGGCCGATGGCGCAAGCTCCAGCTGCGGCGGCTCGGCCGAGCGACGCTTCCAGTGTCTGGGAAACCACGACTTGCGGTGCCTCCTTGTAGCTCCGCCCCCCAGGACGGTGCGAGGTCTTGCCCTCGGCTCGACCAGCTATAGACAAATGACCGCCCGATCCAGCATCCCACCTTTTGGCGACGATCAGCGAAAAAATGCTCCGTTCACCATTGCGCCGCAAAACGGCTAGACGGTAGCGGATCGGATGGTTGGGCCGCTACGATCCGACCCGCGCGGTCCGACCGCGTCGTGTGAATCCATAAGGAGTTTCGGTTGAGCGGCCGCGAGATCAGGATCGGACTACTGTGGCATTCGGCGGCGGCGGGGAACCTCGGAGTAGGCGCCCTAACGTTAGGCAACCTCATTAGCGCGCGTTCCGTCGCCACGGACCTTGGCCTGACGCCGCGCTTCACGATCATCCAGCCGGTTACCGATGTACCCGACCAGAAGCGCCTCGCCGATGACGTCGAGGTCTTCGATATTACAGGGCGGTCGATGGTTACCCCCTCCAGGTACCTAGCGCTGCTTCGACGACTGGACTGCATCCTCGATATCGGTGCAGGCGACAGTTTCGCTGACATTTACGGCCCGAAGCGCTTCGCCTACCTGCTGTACACAAAGGAGGCGGCGTACGCTTGCGGCGTCCCCTTGCTCTTCAGTCCGCAAACGATCGGCCCCTTTACACGGGAGCCCTATCGGGCTTTGGCGGGGCACGCGATGCGCAGGGCGTTTGCGGTCATCGCCCGCGACCCGGAATCCTACGCGGCGGTTCGCCGAATATCGCCGAAGGCCCGGGTCATCCAATCCATCGATGTGGCGTTTCGACTGCCGTACGAGGTCCCTGCACGTCCAACCTCAGGGACGGTCGAAGTCGGGGTCAACATATCGGGTCTCTTATATAATGGCGGGTACTCGGGCGGGAACGAGTTCGGGCTGCAGATCGACTACCCGCAGCTGATGCGTTCTTTCATCAGGAAGATTGGGGAGCGCCCCGGCGTCCGCGTTCATCTGATCTGCCATGTGAATTCCAACAAGATGCCGGTCGACGACGATGGACGCGTCGCCGACACGCTTGCGGCGGAGTTTCCGGGGGTCGTGCGCGCGCCTACCTTTGAGAATCCGTCAGACGCCAAGTCGTACATTGCTGGCTTGGACTTCCTGGTGGCCGGCCGCATGCATGCTTGCATAGCTGCGTATTCCGCCGGCGTGCCGGTCGTTCCGATAGCGTACAGTCGGAAGTTCTCCGGCCTTTTCGGCGGAGTGTTAGGCTATCCACACCAAGTCCCGGTCTCGGGGCTAAGCACCGACGAGGCTCTCAACTTCCTCTTGGCGAAGTTCGATGCGCGCTCGGAACTCGCGAAGGACGTAGTTGCTGGCCAGGCTGTCGTTCAGGCCGGGTTGGAAGCCTATGACGCGGAACTTCGCCGTCTATTCCGGAGCGTATTAGCCGGGCGGGGGCAGGGAATTGGTGCGTGAACGAACGCGTCGGGTGGCGATGGGCGCGTGTTACGCCCGCGGCGTCGGCTTATAGCGAATAGGCAGGGACCAGGTGAAGATCTCCGTCGTCATGGCGACCTACAATGGCGCGCAGTTCATCGAGCAGCAGCTTGAGAGTCTGCTGGCGCAGACTCTGGCTCCTTTCGAGCTCATCCTCGCCGACGATGTTTCCGACGATGGAACGCTCGACATCGCGGGCCGGGTGCTTGCCGACGCTCCCTTCCCAGTCGACATCTACGAAAACCCTCAGCGCCTAGGATATGCCGACAACTTCCTGCATGCGGCGGAGAAGGCTCGGGGCGACTACATCGCCTTCTGCGATCAGGACGACGTGTGGCTGCCCAATAAACTCGAGGTGCTGGCCGACTGGGTCGAAAAATTCCCCTCCGTGTCATTGTGGATCCACCGCGGGAAGGTCGTTGACGTCGATTTGAAACCCCTAGAGGCGTTTCATCCGAACATCGCGGCGACAGTAGTCCAATTGCCACGGACAGGGCGCCTGACGGATCGGCCGCCCGGGTTCGCCATGTGCCTTGATCGCCGACTGTTGACCAACTTCAACTGGCGTGAGCGTCCCCAGGATCTCCAGTTTCCGGGGAGCAGATCCAAGCACGATACCTGGATTGCGACGCTGGCGGACACTATCGGAGGAATTCGCTACGCGACTGACGTGTTGGTGCTGTACCGACGCCACGGGAAGAATTTTTCAGCGTTTCGAAAAGGTAGCAATCTTTCGCGCCGCCTCGGCCAACTCCGAGACGCATTCCGGCCGCCGAGGCGCGAAGGCATCGCGACACTGCTCGAAGGCCTAAAGCAGCATGCGGAGTATTTCGAGGCCGCGGTCGACACGAGGCCGGAAGATGAGGAAGTGCTTCTGCAGCAGGCGCTGCGTTACAGGAACGCTGCGGAAACGGCACGACGGCGGCTTGCGCTATTGGATGCCGGCGGCGCGCGATCTGTGAGCATTCTCTTTGGTGGCTTGCGTGACGGGCGATATCGACAGGACGGTCGGATGGACAAACGCGCTCTTGTGCAGGATGTCGTGACCACGCTGCGCAACCTGTGCCGATTGGAATCTCGTGGTGAACGCTGACGCAGCGGCCGACGCCTCAACGCGCCTCAACGAAGCGTTCTCGCCATCGATCATGACCGAAGCGCAGGTTGGTCAGGCAGTCGGTGCAGCAGAATTGACCCGGATCGATCGAAGTGGAAGCGCGTCGTTGGGCTGTAAGACTTCGCATTTGAGTCATCAGACGCGGTTGGCTAACGGTTGCATTAAACGCGATGCGGGGCTGGTTAGCAGCGGGAGTAGCTTATGAAGGTCGCCTTCGTCGCGATCGGGGACCCGCATGATCGAAGCATCTGGGCCGGAACGCCGCACTACGCGTTGCGCGAGATGAGCCGCCGCCTGCCAGATCTCCACGTGATAGATACTCGGCGGATCGATGCGGTGTTGCTTGGCTTGAATCGAATCACCCGCCGCATCGGGTGGGACATTGCACGCGAGCCGATTTTCACTCGATTGTACGCAAGCCTCGTGCAGCGTGCGCTGAGGCATATCGATCCGGACGTAGTGCTATCGATTGGCGCGTCCAACAAGCTTGCTGACACTCAGTCTTCGTGGCCAATCGTACACGTTTCCGATGCGCTATTTGAGACGATTACGAGCTATTACCGGAAGTACCATCGGATTTCGGATCGGTCTCGACGACTAGGAAATAGATTGCAGCAAAGACTCATAGATCGATGCAATGCCATTCTATTGATGTCCGACTGGGCCAAGGATTCGGCCGAAGAATTCTATAGTGTCGAGAGTGGACTTATTAGTGTGGTCCCCATCGGGGCGAATCTCGACGTTGATCCTGGCGTTGAAATTTTGAACTCAAAGAAGGACAAGCTTCGCCTGCTCTTTGTTGGCATCGCGTGGGATCGCAAGGGCGGGCCCCTACTTCTGGAGGTCTTCCGGCATATCAGGGCGGTCGTTCAGGATGCGGAGCTTCATATCGCCGGATGTTCGCCGCCAGAAGCGCAGGGGCTTCCGGGAGTCCTGGTTCATGGGTACCTGAAGAAGGCTGACCCTGCGCAACGTGCCGTGTTGGAGCGCCTCTACCGCGACGCTTCAATATTCGCGATGCTGAGCCTCGAAGAGGCCTTTGGGCTCGTCTATTGCGAAGCAGCGGCGTACGGCCTCCCGGCAGCGGCGCTTCGCACGGGAGGCGTTTCCACGATCGTGAAGGACGAGCGTACGGGCCTCCTTTTCGATCCGAACGAGGATCCTCGGATCATCGCCAAGCGCATCGTAGATTTGTGGTTCGCGCCCCATCAGTACGATGCGATGCGCGCGGCGGCCCGCCACGAGTTCGAGAGCCGTCTCAATTGGTCAATCTGGGGCGATGCCGTCGAAAGGGAGCTCAGGGCGGCGGCAAGACGCGGCGCGGGAGAGAGCGACCTCGACCCCAGGCCAGCACAGCAGTCTGGGATATGCTGACGGCTAGGCGGTGCATCCTTTGTGACGCGCAAGCCGTGGTGTTCCTGACGGATCGCCCGGACTACGAACACGGCGTTCCGACCCAGCTTACGTACTTTCGCTGCAGAAGGTGTGAGCTTGTGTTCGCATCGCCAGTTCCCAGTGAACTGCTGGCGGGATTCTACAGTACCTATTACACGCACATGCCCACGGCGAAGCAGTCCAGCCGCCGTGTTCTTTGGGCCTTGCTACAGCAGCTGTCTGCTAAGCCCGATAGAAATCTAAGCTTCGCAAGTCTAAGCGTGCCCCAGACGGCGCGGATTCTAGACTACGGTTGTGGATCTGGGCTCTTCCTGCGTAGCCTTGTTGAGCGCGGATATACGCATTTGTCCGCCTACGATTTCGATCCAGAAGCCGTTGCCCATCTTCGGGATGTCCGAATTTTTGATGACCCAAGTAAGATTGAGGGCGAGATTTTTGATGTTATCACCCTCAATCACGTTATCGAGCATCTCGAAGATCCGGTGGGGACAGTATCGCGGCTTTTATCGACGCTGAGCGCGGAAGGGTTTCTATACATTCGTACACCCAACACAGCTTCACTTCTCGCGAAAACAATGAAGGGGGCCTGGCGTGGCTGGGAGACGCCTCGCCATCTTTTCGTTTTTAACAGCGCGAACCTACGTATGACGCTGGAGCGGGGCGGGGGGGCGGTAACCTCTCTCGCTACCTCCAATGACCTATATCCCACCATGATGGCCGCGTCCTTCAGCAATCTCCTGGGGCGCAGTGCCGGCAGATGGGCGAGCCGGATCTGTTACGTTCCAGCCTCCTGGATCGCGCGAGTGGCCCATGTGTTCAGAGCTGACAGCGGAGAGGAACTCGTCGCCGTTGTCACGAAGGGTTCGACCGGTCACGAGTCGGCTCGCATCTGAAGGATGGCCGAGGTCGGCGGGTCCATCCGCATGATGACACCATTTCTGTTTCTACTCGCCCTATAGGCGAGCCGCGGAGACGCGCGTCGCGACGTCCCCTATGGTGAACGCTCGGTAAATTAAAGGGTGCTACCTTTATGAGTTCCTATACCAAACTTGCGATGGCTGCTGCAGTCGCCCTTTCGGTTGCAGGCTTCAGCTCTTCAGCGAACGCTACCACGGTGATCGACAACTGGACGAATGTGCCTAACCAGCCGGTCACGCTGACCTTCAGCGACAACAAGATCAGCGACCCGACCGGCGCTGGCGTCTACGTTAACGGCGCCGACGCTAGCGACGGCACGTCCTACCATGAATGGGACGGCACGAACTTCACCGACACCTTCAACTTCGCGCTGCCGAGCGGCACCGTCGGGTTCAACCTGAGCTCGGTGAGCTTTGTCGCGCTCAGCGGCCTGAACTTCACCAGCGTGACGTTCAACGGCATCGCCCTGACGCTGACGCAGGTTCCGAACACCTTCGTCTGGAACGCCTTCACCACCAGCCCGCTCCCGGTGGTTCAAGGCGGTCCGCAAGTCCTCGTGGTAAAGGGCAATGGCGGTGTCAACGCCTCATGGAGTGGCACGGGCGCCTTCGCGCCCGCAGCGGTTCCCGAGCCTGGCACTTGGGCGCTGATGATCATGGGCTTCGGCGGCGCCGGCGCTGCGATTCGTTCGCGGCGTCGGGCGATCGCGACGGTCGCCTGATACAGAAGGCGTATCGATGGAAGAGCCGTCGCCCTTATGGGGCGGCGGCTCATTGATGTTTCCGATAGCCCCTAACGCAGCGCCAGCCAGGCGGTGCGGACTGGCTCCAGCCTCGCCGGGACGGGCTGTTCCAGGTTGTGCTTCACTTCGAAGGCCATGCCGGCCAGGTCGCCCCGGCGCCACTTCAGGACCACCTCGAAGGCCATGCCGGCCTGAAAGTGGATCAGGATGAAGCGGGGCGGGACCTTGTGGAGATGCGAGAGTTCGATCTTGGCGCCGCTGTCGCTCATGTCCTTGATCATGCAGTCGGCCCAGATCGCCAGCTTGTCGCCGTGCATGATCCGGCCCCGCGCATTGATGGATACGCGCGGTTCGGCCCGTCGGTCGAGGAAGGCTCGGGCGTTGGTCATCCGAATACCTAGCCATGGAAAGGGCTTAAAAGTCTTACGACGGACTTGGTTAGCGCTGCGGCCCGTCGACGCGGACACAAGCTAGCGCGGCCGGAACAGGACTTCACTCACGCGACGCGAGCCGTCCACGCGGTCCAGTTGCACCACCACGTCGATGACGCGGCCGACGTAGGTCTGCACCTTTTCCCATCCGAGGTCGACGCCGGAGGTCAGGGCCAGGAGCGCGATCTGGTCCAGGGCGCCGGCCGGGCTGTCGGCGTGGATGGTGGTCAGCGAGCCCGGATGGCCGCTGTTCACGGCGCGCAGGAAGGCGAACGCCTCCTTGCCGCGCAGTTCCCCCAACAGGATCCGGTCGGGCCGCAGGCGGAGCGAGGCGGCCAGCAGGGCGTCGGCGTCGACCTTGGCTTCGCCCAGTTCGCCGCGGACGGCGACCAGGCCGACGCTGTTGGCGTGGTCGAGGCGGACTTCCGGCGCGTCCTCGATGACCACCAGGCGCTCCTCGCGGTCGATCTCCTTGACGAGGGCGTTCAGCAGGGTGGTCTTGCCGCTGCCCGTGCCGCCGGAAATGACGATGGTCTTGCGGCGGCGGACCGCGGTCTTGAGGAAGGTCTGCAGGTCGCCGGACTCGAGCATGGCCTCGAGTTCGGCGTCGGCCTCGCGGGCCTTGGCGGGGTCGGTGCGGTGGGCGGCGTCGAACAGGCCGTCGCGGGCCAGGTCGCCAACGCTGAGGTCGGAGATGCGGTGCTTGCGCACCGCCATGGCCAGGCCGCCGCGGGTGGCGGGTGGCGCGACCACCTGGACCCGGGCGCCGTCGGGCAGGGTGGCGGACAGCAGCGGTTGCTCGCGGTTGACGCCCTGGTGGCTGGCCGCGGCGATCTGCCGGGCCAGGCGCTGCAGCGCCATTTCGTTCAGCTCGTCCGCCGGCTCGCGGCACATGGCGCCGTCGGTGGTCTCGACCCAGATTTCGCCGGGGCGGTTGATCAGCACATCGGTGACGTCAGGCCGCGAGAGCCAGGGGGCCAGCGGCGCCAGATAGGCCGAGAGGTAGACGTTGGCGTTCATCGGACCACCGACGAGAAGTCGAGGTCGCGCGCCACGGAGACCTGGACCGGCACCCCCTGGGCCACCTTGATCGTGTCGGGGATGTCCATCTGCTTCTGAAGCGCGATGGCGGCGGGATTGGAGCTCTGCCCGCTGCCGCCGAGCACCAGGGTGGTGCTGTCGCCGTTGCTGGCGCTGTTGGCCAGCGCCTGGCCGCCGGCGCTGATGGCGGTGAGCAGGATCGAGGCGCCGAACCGGCGGACGAAGTGGGTGTCGACGTCGCCATCCAGGCCGCCGCGGCCCAGCCGGTCGGTGGCAGGCGAGCCGACGTCGATGGTGACGCCTGTCGGGGTGATGATCCGCGACCAGACCACGAAGGCGCGGGTCTGGCCGACGGCGGCCGAGCTCTTGTACTGGCCGACCAGGCGCGAGCCGCGCGGGATCAGCACCCGGCTGCCGTCGAAGCTGCGCACGTCGCGGCTGACCACCGCGCGCACGGCGCCCGGCAGGTCGGAATTGATGGCGGTCTCGAGAACGGCGGGAATCACGGCGCCCTGCGGGATCGTTCGCCCCAGGTCGCGCATCTGGCTGGCCCGCGCGGTGTCGCCCAGGCCCCGGGTCACGCCGGCGGCGAAGCGCTCGTCGGCCGACTGGCGCACATCGTTGGCGGGCGTCGGCGCGCCGGCGGCCTGGGCCAGCTGAACCGCCTCGCCGGCGGGGGCTGAGTTGCTGAAGTCGACCACGACGGTCGGCGCCCGCCAGTGGGCCTGCTCCGGATCGGTCGGGGGCGCGACGGACTGCTGGACCATGGGCGCCGGCGCGGCCATGGCGGGCGCGGGGGGCGGAGGCGGCGGCGCAGGCGCGGGCTGGGCCGCCACCGTTGCGGGCGCCTGGGCCTGCGTCGTCTGGGCCTTGGCCTCACGGCCACTCGACAGGCCATTGAACACGAACACGCCCAGGACGGCGGCGCCGGCCAGGCCGGCCCATACGGTCCAGGGCGAGTCGGGCGCCTGCACCTGGGGGCGGGCGCCGCGGGCGAACACCGGGCTGAGCTCGGCGGGAGTCTGGTCCTTGGGCTTCATCGACGCCACCACGGGTCCCTCTTGCGCTGCCGGAGCGCGCTGGCCTCCTCGATACGGAAGCCGTCGTTGTAGATGCGGGTGACCTCGCTGCCGCGTCGCAGCACGAAGCCGCGGGCGATGCGGTCGACCACCACATAGTTGTCCCGCTCGCGGGTGTTCACCACCGCCTCGCCACCGTCGGGGTCGACGGCGAAGATCGCCGGCAGATCCTCGGTTTCGCGGAACGCGAAATAGGTGTCCTGGCCGTCGTCGAAGACCTTCACCGGGAGCGTCTTGGCCGAGCCCTCGTAGGAATAGGCGGCGTTGCGCTCGACCGGCGGCGGCGGCGGCGGAGGCGGGGCCACATAGGCGACCACCGGCGGCGCATAGAGGAAGCGGACGCTGAACGGCGCCGAGCGGGCCGCAGCGCGCGGGCGCAGGCCCAGCTCGAAGTTGTAGCGGCGCAGGTTGGTGATCACCGTCATGTTCGTGGGCGGCCGCTGGGACATCGGCTTCAGGAACAGGAGGTTGGCGCGGCGGTTCGGCGTCACCTGCCAGCCGAGGGAATCGCCGATGGCGACGTTCTCGATCTTCTCGGCTGGGTCGAACTCGACGGAAAGCTGGTAGCCCAGGGCGACCCGAAGTTCGACGACCGCCTCCGGATCGTACTCGACGACGTGGATGCGCGGGTCGCCGGGCCCTGGGTGCGGCACGACGGCCAGGGCCGGGCCGGCGACGAGGGCGAGGCTGATGGCGAGGGCGGATAAGCGGATCATCGGGGAGCTCCCGCGCGGCGCGCGGTGAAGGCGGGGCGGCGATAGGCGTCGCCGAGGTGGCGGGTCTCGTCGATCGTGACCGAGACCTGGCGGGTGGAGGCGGCCGAGGCTGCCGCCGCCGCCGCGGCGGTGGCCGAGCGGCTGCGTTCGGACGCCTGGGCGCGGTCGCGCTGCAGGTCGAAGGCCAGTCGTTCGGCCCGGGAGGGCAGGGGCGTGACCGCGACGGCCGCGCCCTGCGGCGCACGGGCGGGCTCGGCGCCGCGGCTGCGATCTGCGCCCTGGGTCGGCAGGCGGAAGCCCATGGCCATGACGCAAGCGCCGATCACCAGGGCGGCCTGGCCGGCGGCGAAGACGAAGACCAGGGCCGAGGCGCTCATGGCCGTCTGCGGCTCCAGGCGCTGCGCGATCCGCTGCTCCGCCAGGACCGCGACCCAGGGATCCAGCACCGCAAGCATCAGCACGATCAGCAGCCAGGCCACCAGGGGGACGAGGGCGGCGGCGGCGAGCGCGCGCACCCAGCCGACGAACAGGCCGCGGGTCGCCGGGATCAGGGCCAGGGCTATGAAGATCGGGCCGACCGCCGTCAGCACCCCGATCGCCAGGGTGGCGGCGGAGATCACGCCAGCGCTGGTCAGGAAGATGATGCCCGAAGCCGCGGCGGTAGCCTCGGCGGCGGCGGCCTGCGGGCTCGAGTAGCCCTTGGCGTTGGGGCCGGCGATCTTGCCGTAGGCGGCGCCTGTCTCGCTGAACTCGGCGTAGGCGGCCTGAAGGCCGTCGACGGGGCTCGCCGCGAGGCTGGAGCTGGCGTCCTGCATGGGCGCCGAGACCAGGGCGGCGATCTCCACCGGCGCGCGGTCGGCGACGTCGAACACCAGGGCCTGGAAGGTGGACCAGCTGGTCACCAGGGCAAGGATCGCGCCGATCTTCAACGCGATGCCCGGCGCGTCGGAGAGGCGCATCGACCCTTGCGCGAACATCAGCCGGTAGCCCACCAGCGCTACATAGATGGTCAGGAGGGCGGTCAGCGCCGTCTGGAACACCGGCGAGCCCGATGTCAGGGCCTCGTACCCGCTCTGGGCATAGACGCGCGTCTGGCAGTCCACCGTGGCGAGAACGCCGCGGATCAGGCCGTCATCGACCAGGGTGGCGCAGGCGCCGCTCATCCGGCTTCGCTCCTGGCGGAGCTGCGAAGGGCAAGTCCTGCGAGGCCTTGGCGATGCCGGATCATGCCGCACTCCGCCCTTTGCGGTCGCGTTCCTCCATGAAGGCCGGCAGCCAGGCGGCGGGCTCGTCGCCCACCTGCTGCCGCAGGGCGTCGAGGCGGCGCACCGCGCGCTCGGTGCCGGCCAGCACCGCCAGTTCGCCGGAGAGGCCGGTGAGGTCGAGGCGCGCCACGACGCTGTGGTCGCCGCGCTTGATCAGGAAGCAGCGGGAGGTGTCGGGCAGGCTGCGCACCAGCTCGAACTCATGCTCGGTCAGGCCGAAGCCGTCGACATAGTCCGACGCCTTGGCGCGGGCGTTGGGGAAGAAGATCTGCGTGGCGGCCTGCTCGATGATCGCCGAGGCGATGCGGCTGTCCAGGGCGTCGGACGCCGACTGGGTGCAGAAGCCCACCAGGCCGTTGCGCTTCCGGATGGTCTTTTCCCAGTCCTTGATGCGGCGGATGAACACCGGGTCGTCCAGGACCTTCCAGCCCTCGTCGACGATGAACATGGCCGGATCGCCGTCCAGCCGCTGCTCCAGCCGGTGGAACAGGTACATCATGGCCGGCACGCGGATCGTGGGCGCGTCCAGCACTTTGGTCATGTCGAAGCCCAGGATCCGGGTCTCGATGTCGAGCAGGTCGTCGGCGTTGTCGAACAGCCAGGCGTGGTCCCCGCCCTCGCACCAGGCCGACAGGCGCGAGGCCAGGTCGCCGGCGTGCGGGCGGCGCGCGCCGCGGAACAGCTCGCGCAGATAGCGCAGCCGGCGATGGCCGGGGGGCTGGGCGAAGTTGGCGTCGATCGCATCGGCGATCATGGCCCGGTCCTCGGAGTCCAGCGTCTCGCCTTCGGCGGTGAGAAGCTGGGCGACCCATTCGGCCAGGAAGGCGCGGTTGCCGGGAGTGTCGGGCAGGGCCAGCGGGTTGAAACCCGTGGGCTCGCCGGGGGAGATCACGTCGTAGCGCCCGCCGATGGCGCGGATGAAGGGCTCGGCGCCGCGGTCCTTGTCGAAATAGGCGATCCGCGGCTTCAGGCGTTCGGCCTGGGCCAGCAGGAAGGTGAGCAGCACCGTCTTGCCGGAACCCGACGGCCCAATGACCGTGAAGTTGCCCAGGTCGCCGTTGTGGAAGTTGAAGTGGTAGGGGCCGAAGGCGGTGGTCTCGAGCACCGCGATGGCCGGACCCCAGTGATTGCCCTCGGCCTGGCCGGTGGGGTGGTTATGGAAGCTGGCGAGGCCGGCGAAATTGCCCGCCGATATCATCGCCTTGCGCGAGATGTATTTGAAGTTGGCAGGGAACTGGGCCCAGAAGGCCGGCTCCAGATTCACGTCCTCGCGCACCGCCACCGCGCCCATCTCGGCGAGGGCGGACTGGATGTCGGCGACGCCGGAGTCCAGTTCGTCCAGCGTCTCGGCCTTGGCCAGGATCGTGAGGTGGTGTTCGCCATAGGCCGCGCGGCCGGCGCCCACGTCGTCGCGGGCCTGGGCCAGCTCGCCGCGCAGGCTGAAGGCGTCGTCCTCGGCCGCCTTCAGACGGCGCAGGGCCAGCCCCATGCGGTCGAGGGCCACCTGCCGGTCGACGAAAGCGAAGCTCTCGGTGAGCACCATCTCCATCGGCAGGCGCAGCACCCCGTCCAGCAGACCGGGCACCGTGCGGGCCGGATAGTCCTTCATGGAGACCATGGCGCCGAACGTGGGTCCCTCGGGCCCGCCGCCGAACTCCATGGCGTCCAGGCCGAAGCTGAGGCGGCGCGCGGCGATGGCGTTGGACAGGTCGCCCGTGGGCGCCAGCACCGGCCGCAGCTCGCCGTTCAGGATCAGGCTGAGGAACTCCGCCGGCTCCGAGCGCTGGGCGCCGCCGCCGGCCGTGTAGAGGCCGAGGGTCCGTGCGCCGTAGGGCGCCAGGGCCGCGGCGAAGGCCTCGCGCGTGGCGTGCAGGTCGCGCAGGTCACGGGCGCTGTCGACCTCGCGATTGCGCGAGCCCTTCATCAGGCGTTCGAGGAAGCCGGCGCCGCCCTGGGTCGGCCGCATCACCAGCGTCAGGAAGATGTCGTTTACGTAGAGCCGGCGGCTGGCCAGCTGCTCGCGCCAGTGGGCGTCCAGGTTGGCGCAGAAGGGCTCTTCCGGCGCAGGCGGGAAGGCGGGCGTCACCCGGCGCCGGACCACATGATGATAGACCGCCAGCCGCGAGCTGGCCGCGCCGCGCAGCACCGTCTCCCGTATGGCCTTGCGGTAGTTCAGCTCGTCATCGGGCGCGGTTTCGAACGGGAATCCCGCCAGGTGCAGGGTCTGGACCAGCAGCCCGTCGCGTGTGCGCAGGGTTACATCGTCGGCATGGCCCAGGTACGGCAGGCGCGAGCCTACCGCCACTTCCCGGGGCGCCAGCACCTTGGCCGCGCTGGTGGTGAGGAACGCTCCGCTCATGGCCGGTAAGAATTCCCTCGCCAGAAGCTGTGGTTTCGCACCCGGGGACAGGTGGAGAGCTTAGTCACCCAGAGATCGAAGAAGCGCGGCTCGCGCAGGGATCCGACATAGCCGATGGCGTGCAGGACCGCCGCGATCAGCAGCGCCCAGAAGGAGCGGGTGATCAGGAACGCCTCGGCCGTCACGATCAGGTTGAGCACCGCGAACGGATAGGTGACGCCGCCGATCATCTGGGGCCGGGTGAGGGCCGAGAAGACAGGGTCGGAGGCGAGGCGGCTCATGGCCTACATCCCCCCGGCGAGCGAGCGGATGCCCGCCACGATGGTGACGGCGCCGAAGATGATGAAGATGCCGACGAGTACGACGATGCCACGACGCCAGTCGAAGCGTCCCGTGAGCATCAGGTAGCCGATGAGGGCCACGGCGATGACCGCCGCGGTGGTCGCCAGGTTGCCGAGCAGCGTGCCCTGCACCCAGTTGAGCGCGGCCAGCAACGGCGAGGAGCCGGCGGGGTCGCCCTGGGCCTGGGCGTGGGCCGGGGCGGCGGCGAGGGCTGCCAGGGCAGCGAGCGGGGCAATCTTGTTCATGGGCCTCACTGTGCGCCGGCGCCGAGGGCCGAGACGGCCGCCAGGCGCGCCATGATGGCGCGGACATAGGATTGGGTTTCCGCGTAGGGCGGGACGCCGCCGTAACGTTCGACCGCCTTCGGCCCGGCGTTGTAGGCGGCCAGCGCCAGCTTCACGTCGCCGAAGCGACGGAGCTGCTGGGCGAGGTAGGCCGCGCCGCCGTCGATGTTGCCTTTGAGGTCCGAGGGGTCCACGCCGAGGTCGCTAGCGGTTGTCGGTAACAGTTGCATGACACCGCGCGCGCCTTTTGACGAAACCGCCGCATGATTGAAACGCGACTCCTGCCAGGCCACCGCCTCGACGATGGTCGCGGGCACCGCGTGGCGCGCCGAGGACTCCTGGATCAGCCGGATGACGTCTTCGGGCGGGGCGCGGACAAGCGGCGCGGGCTCGGGCGGCGCGATCGCCGCGACCCCATCGCTGCTGTGGACGGCAGGGCCGGCATAGGTCGTCACTGCGCCATCGTCCCCGATGGAGAGCACCTGCGCCGACGCCTCGGCGGAGGCGGCCAGAACCAACGCCAGCGCTGCAGCGAACGCACGGGGCGCCGTACTCGTGCCTGACATTCTCAAGCCCCCAGAACCGAGCCTTCAACCTAGCCCATCCGACTGTCACGCGGCCAGACCACAATGTCGCGGCGACCGTCCAGCCACGGTTCTATGACAACGAAGGCCAGGGGGCGTCTGCGCTGCAATGAGCCTGTCACAAGTGTGTCCGGGAGATGTCACGCCGGGCGCCTAAGAACGGGCCGGGCAGGCGGGGGTAGGCTCCGGGGGATGGCTTCGATCGGAGCCCCGCGTGCAAGCACATGCGTCTCGCGGAGATCAAAATGACCGGCGCCAAGCTCAAGACCCTCCTTCTTTGCTCGCTGGGCGCGTTCGCCCTGGCCGGCTGCGGCGGAGCCGACAACGTCGCTTCGCCGGGCGAGGGCGCGTTCCCGCCCAACAACGGCGGCGGCACGGGAAACAACGGCGGCACCGGCACCCTGCCTCCGGGCACCCCGGCGGCGGATTGCCCGACGGGCTTCGCCAACGTCGGCACGGTCGCGAACGGCACGCTGCGCGCCTGCCAGCTGCCGCAGAAGATCACCGGCGCCCTGCTGGTCCCGCTGCGCGCCGGCACGATCTACGCGATCAGCGGCCGGGTGGACGTGGGCGATGACCGCGGCGCCGATCCGAACAACCCGAAGGCCGGCACGGTTCAGTCGGTCCTGACCATCGAGGCGGGCGTGCGCCTCTACGGCTCGGGCGGCCTCGACTACATCAACGTGCAGCGCGGAAACCAGATCTTCGCCGAAGGCACCGCCAGCAACCCGATCGTCTTCACCAGCCGCTCGAATGTCGACGGCAACTCGGGCGCCGACCTGATCGGCCAGTGGGGCGGCATCGTGATCGCCGGCCGTGCGCCGATCGCCAGCTGCCCGGCCGGCACGACCCCGCCGAACATCAACTGCGTGGCCACCTTTGAGGGCGGCGTGTCGCTCTACGGCGGCAACAGCCCGGCCGACAATTCCGGCCGCCTCCGCTACATCCAGATCCGCTATCCCGGCTTCGAGATCCAGCCGAACCGCGAGCTGAACGGCCTGACCCTCCTGGGCGTCGGATCTGCGACCACGATCGACCACATCCAGGTCCACAACAGCTCCGACGACGGCATCGAGTTCTTCGGCGGCACGGTGAACCTGAAGCACGTGGTCATCACCGGCGCCGACGACGACAGCCTGGACACCGACGAAGGTTGGCGCGGCGGCATCCAGTTCGCCGTCCTGCGCCAGCGTGCGAACGGCGGCGACCGCGTGTTCGAAGAAAGCTCGGCGGGCGTGCAGGCTTCGCTGAACTCCCAGCCCAAGATCGCCAACTACACCGCCATCGGCTCCGGCCGCACCGGCGCGGGTGACATCCAGGTGCTGAACACGGGCACTGGCGGCCGCTTCATCAACGGCATTCACACTTCGGCGAACACGGCCACGGCCTGCCTCGACGTCGACGACACCTCCACCGTCGCCGCCGCCCCGCGCTGGGACTCGGTGGTGCTGGCCTGCTCGACCGCCTTCCGCAACGACAGCGGCGTCGATGGCGCCGGCGCGGCGGCCCTGTTCAATGCGGGGACGAACAACTCGTCGACCCACACCTCGACCCTCAGCGGGTTCGTGAACGGCTCCAACGAGGCGGGCCGCGTCGCGACCGACCCGAAGACCATCTACTCGTTCTTCGACACCGTGACCTACATCGGCGCCGTTCGCGACGCGAACGACACCTGGTGGAGCGGCTGGACCTGCGGCCTGGCCACCGGAAGCAGCTGCTGAGCCGGCAGGGCGGGGCTTCGGTCCCGCCCCCTTCGCGTCCGTCGAACTCCTGAAGGCCACCTGACATGATGAAGCTTACCCGCCCGGTCACCGGGCTGCTCCTGGGCGCCACGGCCCTTACCGCGCCTGGCTTCGCCTGGGCCCAGGCCGCGCGGCCCAGCGCCCCGCCTGCCGCCGAAACCGAGGTCGACGAGGTTCTCGTCCGCGGCAAGTTCATCCCGGAGGTCATGCGCGAGACCTCGGAAGTGGCCTCGATCGTCACCGCAGAGGATCTGGTCCGCCAGGGTGACGACACCGCGGCCCAGGCGCTGACCCGCCTGGCGGGCCTCAGCGTCGTCAGCGGCCGGTTCGTCTACGTCCGTGGCCTGGGTGAACGCTATTCGTCCGCGCTGCTGAACGGCTCGCCGCTGCCCAGCCCGGAGCCCCTGCAGCGCGTGGTCCCGCTGGACCTGTTCCCCTCCAACGTCTTGGCCGGCGTGACGGTCCAGAAGACGTATTCGGTGAACTATCCCGGCGAGTTCGGGGGCGGCCTGATCGACCTCAAGACCGTCGGTGTGCCGGATCGTCCGTTCATCTCCATGGGCGTCAGCCTGGGCATGAACGACAAGACGACGCTCAAGCGCGGCCTGACCTACGACGGCGGCGGCGACAGCGATTCCTTCGGCGTCGACGACGGCACCCGGGAGCTTCCGCTGCTGATTCGCCGCGGGATCGAGACCGGCAAGCGCATCGACGCGACCAATTTTTCGTCCGACGAGCTGACGGCCATGGGCCGCAGCTTCCAGAACGCCAACATCAACCTGCTGCAGTCGACGAACGACATCCCGATCAACGGCAGTCTCGACCTGGCCGCGGGCACATCCTGGAATCTCGACTGGGGCCGCATCGGCGTCGTCGCGGTCGGCGGCTACGACAACAGCTGGTCGACCCGCAACGCCATCCAGCAGGAGGGGGTCGTGAACCTCGACGGCCTCTCCGTGCAGGAGGATCTGGCCTCGGATTCCACGCAGAACGACATCGTCCTGAACGCGCTCACGCAGGTCGCCCTCGAGCTGGACAATCACACCTTCAAGTGGACGAACCTCTACGTCCGCAATGTCACCAAGGAAGCCCGCTCTGTGGCCGGCGAGAGCGCCCGCGCCAGCAACTTCATTCGCGACGACTACACCGCCTGGTACCAGCGCGAGCTGATCGACACCCAGCTGACCGGCGAGCACGAGATCGGCGACAACCTCACCATCTCCTGGCGCGGCTCCTACGCCCGCACCGAGCGGGACGTGCCCTACGAGCGGCAGATCCGTTATCGGCGCGTGAACGGCGAGTACCTGCACAACCCGCAGCTCGACGCCAACTTCATCCGCTTCAGCGAACTTGAGGACAAGACCTCGGGCGCTGGCGTCGACTTCGCCTATCGCTTGGACAATCCCTATGTCGCCGACCTCACGCTGACGGGCGGCTACGCGTGGTCTGACAACGAGCGGATCTCCGACTCGCGGGTGTTCCGCTTCACGATGAACTCGACGCCGGACCTGAACTTCCAGCGCCAGCGGGTCGACTTCCTCTACTCGGACTACAACATCGGGCCGAGCGGCCTGATCCTGCGGGAAGTCACCGGTTCGGACGGGGCGGCAGCCTACACGGCCAGCCTGATCACCCACGGCGTGTACCTGCAGGCCGAAGGCGAAATATTCCCCGCTGTCCGCGCCACGGTCGGCGCGCGCTTCGAGAGCGGCAAGCAGGATGTGAGGGCGATCGACCTGTTCTCGCCGACGCCTCTGGAGGGCCGCACGCTGAAGAACGACTACCTGCTGCCCGCCGGCACGGTGACCTGGAACTTCGGCGAGGATCAGCAGCTGCGCTTCGGCGCCTCGAAGACCATCGCCCGGCCGCAGTTCCGCGAACAGGCGCCGCAGCTCTACCTGGACCCCGAGTCCGACCGCACCTTCATCGGCAACCCGTTCCTGTTCGACAGCGAGATCGTCAATCTCGACGCCCGGTACGAGCGCTACTTCGACCGCGGGCAGTTCGCCACGTTCGGGCTGTTCTACAAGGACATCGACAAGCCGATCGAGTCGGTGGTGAACGAGTCGGGCTCCGGCCTTCAGCAGAGCTTCCTGAATGCACCCAAGGCGGTCGTCTACGGCGCCGAGGCCGAGTTCAAGAAGTACTTCGAGTTCGAGACCGGCAACGCATGGATGGATGGCGTCCGCTGGCTGGTGGCGGCGAACTACACCTTCACCAAGTCGGAGGTGAAGGTCGGCGCCGGCGACGTGGTTTATCCGCGTACGAACCTGGGCCAGCCTGCGCCGGCGTTGAACTTCGTCTTGGACGGCAGCCGCCTCCAGGGCCAGTCCAAGCACCTGGCCAATGCCCAATTCGGGTTCGAGAGCCTCGACGGCGCGACGCAGGCCACCTTCCTGCTCAACTACGCCAGCAAGCGGACCACGGCGCGGGGCCAGGCCGGAGCGCCCGACTTCGAACAGGATCCGGGCGTGCTGCTGGACTTCACGTTCCGCCAGAAGTTCGAGGCCTGGGGCCACGAGTTCACCGCCGGCTTCGAAGCCCGCAACCTGCTGGGCGAGGCGTTCGACGAGTTCCAGAAGCGCGGCGGCGACGAGATCAAGCTGAACAACTACGACCTCGGTCGCAGCTTCTCGATCAGCCTGAGCGCGCGTCTATAGGGGAGACTCCGGGCGGCCCCTCCGCGGCCGCCCGAGACAGCTCCGTTTCGAAATCCTGAGTTTCAGGCCTCCGCTTCGAGGTCGGGCGATGCGGCGTGCTGGCTGCGCAGCAGTCGCGCCACCTCGTTCGGCGTCAGGCGGAAGAGCAGACCGATCGCCCGCATCGAGTGACCCCGCCGGTGCATGTCGCGGGCGAACTTGAGCTGGTGTTGCGTCAGCGGGCCGGCATCCGCGGACCCGCGCCGGCGGCGGCCGGCCTCCCGGGCCGGGCGGCGCATCTCATGGTCGGCCAGGAGGGCCAGCACACGGGGGATCGCACCCTCCGGCGCCAGGACCTCGACGCGGGATCCGCCGACGATTCGGAGGGTGACACCCGTCTCGAAGAATCGGCGGAGCAGCTTGGCAAGCTCACCCGTGGTGGCGTCGAGGGCTTCCAGGCCATGGATCAGGACTTCGTCCCCCCGCTTCAGTCCGATCAGGACATTCATCAGGTTGCGGCGCGGCGGACTGGCCGCGGGCCCGTCTTCGAGCACGACGTCGCAGCCGATCGTCTCCACGAGCCGTCGCTGCACGCTCGGCGGCGGAAGTTCCGGTGACGCTCGGACAACGCCGTACCGCATGCAGCGGCTCTCCTCCCGCGCAGACGATCCGCAGGAGCTCCTGGCGTCGTCCTCCATCAGCAATCAGGCGAGTATCTGGCGCCGGGGCGACAGTTCGATGAAGCGTCGGCAAGGAGTCGATGACATCGATACCTCCGCAAGAAGGCGCCGATTGTCGCGGCGGCGTCGTAAAACTTTTGCATACTGCTGTTAAGGAGTAGGGTTTGCCTCCAAGAGCGGCGTTCAGCCGCCTTACGGAGGAACATCGATGCGGATGATCATCTGCGCGGCCGTCCTGTCGGCCCTTGCGGCCGGACCGGCCGTTTCCAGCGAAAACGTGAAGGCCACCAACACCTCGGCCGACGCCGGACGGACCGTCTACATTTGCGACAACTCGGCGATGACCCGCCGGGCGTTCGCGCGCGAGTTCGGCAAGGCCGAGTTCGTGAAGGCGGAGGCGGCGGTGGTGAAAGGCGAGCGCTGGGCGGCGCCGAAATGCATGACGGCGCGGGAAGCCCGGCGCCTGAAGCAGCTCGCCAGCCTGGACTAGCCGGTCCGTCTCAGAAACCGGCCGGCGGCCGAAGAGGATCTATCGGCGCCTCCGGCGGACCGAAGAGCTCGTCGGTGGAGGGGAGGTCCGTCTCCGCGGGCGGGAGAGGCTGTGGCGCGCGGCCCGTGCGGGTCGCGCGGATCATTTCCTCGACCGCCGACACGACGACCTCGGGCCGATCGAGCATGACCATGTGGGACGAGAGCACCGTCTGCTGCGAGCCGAGATTGGCTGCGCGCGCGATGGCTTCGTGCTGCAGGACGAGCACGGATTGCGGCTTGTCGAACCCATAGGTCGGCGCGGCCGCGGCTGTGTCCGAGGCGGTGATCACATAGAGGGGGATGTCCCGCAGGACGCCCGAGGCGCGGAAGACCTGGTCCGAGGTGCGCCCGAAGATGCTGTCCAGTTCCGAGAGCTGGTTTCGCCAGGTGTCCGGCCGCCGAGCCACCTCGCGTGCCTGGGAATCGCCCTTGGCCGGCAGGCAGCCGCTCCATTGCGTGTCCGCGTCGGCGGGTTGCGGCCGAAGCTCGGATACCGCCAGGCATCGTTGAACGCGCCGCCGGATGCTGTCCAGCCCATCGCCGACGGGCTGCGGCGCCCGGCGTTCCACCGTGGTGTCGAGCAGCACCAGGCCGACCACCTCGCGCGGCCGGCGGGCGGCGAACAGTCGGGCGTAAAGGCCACCGGCGGAATGGCCGACCACCACGAAGGGCCCCTTTGTCCGCGCGGCCGTCAGCGCCTGGTCCAGATCGCGCGCGATGGCGCCGCCGTCGCGAGGCAGGGGGCCGGGATCGCTGAAGCCGGATCCCGCCCGATCGTAGGCGCAGACCCGCGTGGTCCGCGCCAACCCCGGCTGCACCTTGTGCCAGGCCGAGGCATTGGCTCCGAACCCGGATTCCAGCAGGACGGTCGGGCTGCCGCGCCCTTTGCAGTTCAGATTGATCTTACGGCCGTCGGGAAGTTGCGCCAGCCGAGCGGGAGCGGCCACCGCATCGACGCTTCTGCCCGTGAGGTCGCAGCCCGCGAGAGCGAACGCCGCCGCCAAGCCGGTGGTCGTCATGGCTAACCACCTGGGTGAGCCGTCCGGGGCATGACGCCTTGCTTTGCGGATCATGTTACTCCATCGGGGTCACGCGAGCATCGTCCGGCACGTGTCTTGCTGGTACGCTAGCCGAGACGTCCGCAGCTGGCGATTGCACGGCGCGGGCGTCCTGTTAGTTAGGCGTGGGTGGAAACGGAGCTGTCGGGTGGAAACGGTCTACGATTGGATCACCGTTGCGATCTTCGGGGGACTGGTCGTCCTGTTTCTGCACAGGTCCGTGCAGCCGGGCGAGCCCCAGGACACCATTTTGCACTATCTGCCACCGGCGGTGGGCTGCGCGGTGGCCAACTGGTTCGGCAATGAGGGGCAGGGGCTGGTCTCGTTCCTGATCGTCCTGGGGGTCCTCATCTACATCGCCCTCGTGCTGAAGCCCTTCGGCCTGAAGTTCCCAGGCAGCAAGGGTTAGGGAACAGCGAAATGGCTGTCCAGCAGGGGCGAGATAACGCCTTCGGCGCACTTCGTCTGATTTTCGCTTCCCTGGTTATCGCCTCCCATACACCGCAAATGTTTGATGGGAGTTATGCAAGGGAGCCGTTCAGAGCCATCTTCGGCACCATCAGCCTTGGAGAGTTTGCTGTCGATGGCTTCTTCTTGATCAGCGGATATCTAATCACGGCGAGCTTTATTTCGGACCCCAAGACGTATCTTTGGAAAAGAGTTCTGAGGATATATCCGGCTTTTGTCGTTTGCTATTTGATATGTGTGTTCATTGTGGCTCCTCTTGGAGGAGGCAGCCTTTGGGCGCTATCTCTACGCGATTGGGTGATGCTCGGTGTGAACTTGCTGATGCTGAAGGCCCCGCAGGCGCCTGCAGCGTTTGATGGTCTTCCGTACGCCGCGCTAAATGGCTCGATGTGGACTATCAGTTACGAATTTCGTTGCTATCTCTTGGCGGCGCTTCTTGGAATTGTGGGCCTATATCGTCACAAATTCTGGTATCTGGCGTTAACGGCGCTGTTCGTTGTGGCAAATTTCCTGTTTCTCTGGCCGATTGGCGAGGTGATTGAGCGCGCCGCGAGACCGTCAAACGCGATCCTGGGAACACCGGCCGAGACAGTGAGGCTCACTTCCGCATTCATGTGCGGGGCCTGCTTAAAGCTCTTCCCGCTGCACTATCGAAAGAGTTACGGCGTCGGCGCAAGCCTTCTGCTTCTGGCCGCATTGTTCGTCCCTGGGCTAGCGAGCGTGGCGCTAATAACCGTTGGCGCTTATGTGCTGTTCTGGGTTGCCAATAACGCGACTTGGAGGCCGCTGAAGACGATTAACGCAACCGATGACATCTCGTACGGCGTCTATCTTTATGCGTGGCCAATCGGCATGCTTCTGATTTGGTATTGGCGGGATATGGGCTTGGTGACGCATGGCCTGCTCACCTTGTTCGCCGCCACGACTCTTGGCTTTCTTAGTTGGCACCTTGTTGAGAAGCGCTTCATGCGGCTGAAATCGCGAGTTGGCCGCGATAGGGGAGCCTCGTCTTTGGGCGATGCCGCGCCTGCGGGTACTCCCTAAGCGCTAGTCGCCCGCTATCGCACCGCGCCGCTGTCGCCCAGGAGGCAGGGGGCGGTGCGCAGGATGATGGCGATGTCCAGCCAGAACGAGCGGCGCTCCACGTATTCGAGGTCGAGGGCGACGCGGCGGCGGACGTCGTCGGCCGTGTCCACCGGGCCGCGCGAACCGTTGACCGCCGCCCAGCCGGTCAGGCCGGGCTTGATGCGGTGGCGGTGGGCGTAGGTCTCGACCAGCTTCGAGGCTTCGGCGCCGCCGCTCAGCATGCCGATGGCGTGCGGGCGGGGGCCCACGATCGACATCTCGCCGGTGATGATGTTGAAGATCTGCGGCAGTTCGTCGAGGCTGGTCTTGCGGATGAAGCGGCCGACCTTGGTGACGCGGTCATCGTCCGCGGAAACCTGGCGCGCCGCCTTGTGGTCCGATGCCTCGACGCGCATCGAGCGGAACTTCCAGACCACGATCTCCTCGTTCATGTAGCCGTGGCGGCGCTGGCGGAAGAAGACCGGGCCGGGGCTGTCCAGGCGGATGGCGATGGCAACGGCGGTCATCAGCGGCGCGAGCGCGATGAGGGCCAGTACCGACAGGGTCAGGTCCAGGGCGCGCTTGGCCAGGAGATAGCCTGACCGCTCCGCCGCGCCGGAGACGTGCATGAGGTCGAAGTCGGCGATGCGGCCGATGGCCTGGGTCTCGGTCTCGTCGTCCGTGTCGTCCAGCAGCAGGCAGATCGGGTTCGGAATCGGTGCTAGGCGTTCGAGCAGCTGGGCGATCCGGGCGCTGGCCTTGGGCGGCACGGTCACGACGATCCGGTCGACGTAGGGCAGGATGCGGTGGTCGATCAGGTCGGCGGTCTTGCCCAGCACCGGGACGCCGCAGACTTCCGGGCCTACGCGGTCGCGGCGATCGTCGAAGACGCCGAGGATGTTCACGTCGCGGGTCTTCAGGGCGCGCTTGATCAGCCGCTGGGCCGAGGCGGTGCCGCCCACGATGATGAGGTTGGGCGTCAGCAGGCCGCGCTTGCGCAGGTCCTTGAGGATGCCGCCCCAGAGCAGATGCGACAGGCAGAGCGCCGTCGCGGCGGCGGCCACCCAGGCCGCGCAACCGATAGCGGGGAAGGTCGGGTCCAGCAGTCCGCAGACCGTGCCCGCCCCGCCGCCGGCGGCGGCGGCGGCGATCAGCAGGCGGCCGAACCTGCGGCGCGAGCGCTCCCGCGAGCTCATGGCGTAGGCGCCGGTGGCCACCAGCAAGAGAACCGCCAGCAGCGGAGCGCCGATCCACATCACCTTGGGCAGGTCGATCAGGCGACCCGCGGCGAACGAGGCCACCAGCAGCGCCGCCGCATCGCCGGCCTGGAAGAGGCGGGCGATGCCGGCGCCGGACACGCGCGATCGCACGGGCTGCAGCCGCTCGGGCCTCAGCGGGCCGCGGCGGTGGTGCTGCGGCGTCGCGTCGTTATGCTGGATGGCGCGAAAGGCGCCTGTGTCGTCCGCCATACTGGCATCCCCAAACCTGTCGGCGGGGACCCTAAGGGGCGCGGCTGAGCGATCCGTTAATCCGCGGAACGGCGGTCAGTAGGCGCGGCTGTCGCCGAAGATCAGCGGCAGGGTCCGCCAGACGATCTTCATGTCGAGGCCAAAGCTCCAGGTGTCGATGTATTCGTTGTCCGACTCGACCCGGTCGATAATCGCCTGCAGCTCCTTCACTTCGCCGCGGAAGCCGCAGACGGCGGCATAGCCCGTGAGGCCCGGCCGCGCCCGGAACCGGCGGTCGTATCCCGCCACGACCTTGCCCCACGCTTCGTCGTGCGCCACGGCGTGCGGCCGCGGACCGATCAGCGACATGTCGCCCCGCAGGACGTTCAGGAGCTGGGGCAATTCATCGAGGCTGAGCTTGCGCAGGATCGCGCCGAGGGCCGTGACCCGCGCGTCGTCGCGGGTCGCTTGGCGCACGGTTTCGCCATCCTCGGCGACCGTCATGGTGCGGAACTTGAAGACGGTGAAGATCTGGCCGTTCAGGCCGGTGCGGCGCTGGCGGAAGAGCGCAGGACCTCGGCTTTCCAGGCGAACCAGGGCCGCGATCACCAGCAAGAGGGGGAGGAAGACCAGGAGGGCGCCGAACGACATGACGATATCGAAGGCGCGCTTGCGGCGGCTCGTAGCGCACGCGGCCGCCTTGCCGGGACCGACGTCGGGCGTGGCCACCGGCGGCCTCTGTCCCGTGGCCGGCGTCCAGTTGGCCCCGTCGGCGTGGGCGCGGAACCCGGCCATGTTATTCATAGCAGGCCCTTCGGTCGGGGCGCGCCACCGCGTAGAGGTCGCGTAGGAAAGCGTCCATCGCCTCGGCGCTCCACAGCCGCACGCGCAGCTGGGGGCCGTGGGTATCGATCTCGGTGGAGATGTGAGCGTCGCCGTCGACGTCGGCCGCGTGGGCGCCCACGAAGCCGTAGAAGGCCGCGCGAATCTGGTCCGCGTCGTCGTCTGCTCGAAACCGCGTTTCAAAACCGGACATTTTCCCCGACCGCCCCGTCGATTGTGCAGGGTCCGCAGCAAGAGCCGCGCCACGGGTCCCGTCCCGAGACCTACGCAATCTTGGCTATATTCGGAGAAGGCGGCCGTTCGGTTGCAATCAGGGTTGATAAATCGTCACCGGCCGCCCGAAGAGGGCCTCAATAGGCCTGGGGATCGCGGAATATGATCATCGCCGTCTTGGCGAGGATCGCGATGTCGAGGCCCAGCGACCAGCTGTCGATGTAGAGATTGTCCGCGGCGATGCGGTCGCGCATGCAGCGCAGGTCCTGGATCTCGCCCCTGAGACCGTTCACTTGGGCGAGGCCGGTAAGGCCGGGCTTGGCGCGGAACCGGTCGGCGTAGGTCGGGACGAGGCGGCCGTAGTAGTCGTCGTGCGCCAGCGCATGCGGCCGCGGGCCCACCAGCGACATGTCGCCCTTCAGCACGTTCAGGAACTGGGGCAGCTCGTCCAGGCTGAGCTTTCGCAGCACCGCGCCGATCGCGGTGACCCGGGCGTCGCCGCGAGTGGCCTGGCGCACGTCTCCACAGTCCTCGGCCACCGTCATGGTGCGGAACTTGTAGATGGTGAAGATGCGGCCGTTGTGGCCGGTGCGGCGCTGCTTGAAGATCACGGGCCCGCCCGACTCCAGCCTCACGGCCAGCGCCACGCACAGGAGCAGCGGCAGGAAGAGCAGCAGCGCGGCCAGGGCCCCGGCAATGTCGACGGCGCGCTTGCCGAAGCTGTGGGCGACATCGACGGCCTCGGGAGTTAGCAGGATGCGAACCGCCGACTCCTCAGTGGGCGAAGCAGCGCCAACGGTCCTGGCGACGACGTCTGTCATCCGAAGCCACACCCCAGTCTTGCCCAAGCCAGCACGGGGAACCTCCCCAGGACCCACGTTGGCGTCTTGTTAGCCTTCTTCCCAAACGAACTATTCACCGTCGTCGGTATTTAATGTGACACAGCCCGAGAAGTGGGCGGTATCGAGGTCAGAAGCATGCCGTCCGACGTTTCCGTCGAACTGGTCAGTCGGGTTTCAGAGGTTCAGCCGGCCCGCCGCCTTCCGGTGGGGATGGGCCTCGCCATCGGCGCGGGTGCGTCGCTGGCGCTCTGGACCTGCATCGGCCTTGGCCTGCGCGCGCTGCTCGCCTGAAGGATCCCGCCGGATCCCTGCACGAAAAACGTACTCAGCCCCTATACTTAATAGGTTTTAGCCTTACCGGCGGACAAGGGCAATCAAACCCTCCGCTGGAGCCGGTTCGGGCGTCCGATCGCGGCGACGCCTGGCGCACGCAAGGCGTTTGCGATCTGCCGGGAAGACGATAGGGGAGGCGCGCGGTCCGTCGGGCCGCGATGGAGACGTTCGCTGCCGCCCGCTCGCGATCACCGCCCGCCGCGCCATGGCTTCGCCGACCTGCGCGCCGCCGCCGCCTGGTACGACGCCTGGCTGCGCGAGACTGCTCTGCCGCTCTGGGCGGATGTCGGCGTCGACCCCGGCACGGGCGGGTTCCGCGAAGCGCTGACCTGGGCCGGCGCGCCGCACGATCCGCGTTACCGCACCCGCGTCCAGGCGCGTCAGGCCTTTGTCTTCGCTTCCGCCGCCGCAGAGGGCCTCGGACCCTGGGCCGCCGCCGCCAGGCACGGCCTGGAGGATCTCACCCGGCGCGCGCGGCGCGAGGATGGGCTGTTCAAGGCGATCCTGGATCCGGCCGGCGCAGCGATCGACGCCCAGGCCTACCTCTACGAGCACGCGTTCGTCCTGCTGGCGCTCGCGGCCCTGGGCGATGCGGAGGCGGCGACGGCGCTGCGCGTACGGCTGGAGGTGTTCCGGCACGGGGCGGGCGGCTTCCGCGAGGCCGGGGAGCACCCGTTCCAGGCGAACGCTCAGATGCATCTCCTGGAGGCAGCGCTGGCCTGGGAAGAAACTTCCGGCGACGCCGGCTGGGGCGCGCTGGCGGACGAGTTGGTGGCGTTGGCGCTTAACCGGTTCATCGATCCGGCGACCGGGGCGCTGAGCGAGTTCTTCGACGACGCCTGGCGTCCGCTGGCCGGGCCGGCGGGGCTGATCGAGCCGGGCCACCAGTTCGAGTGGGCGTGGCTGCTGGTGCGATGGGGCAGGGCCCGGGGCAGGCCTGAGGCGGAGACGACAGCCCGGCGGCTGTTCGCCGTCGGACGGCGCGGTTTCGATCCCACACGGAACGTGGCCGTTGACGCCCTGACCGACGATTTGGCGGTGCGCGACGCCGCCGCGCGCCTCTGGCCCCAGACTGAACACGTGAAGGCCGCGCTGGCGCTGGGCGACACGGCGGCCGCCCTGCAGGGCGCCAATGGGATGGCGGCCTATCTGGACACGCCGGCGCCCGGCGTCTGGCGCGAGCGGATGCGGGCCGATGGGGGCTTCGTCAAGGAGCCCTCGCCGGCCACGTCGCTCTATCATCTCTATCTAGCGATCCGCGAACTGACGCGGTTCGCCGGCGAACCGTGCTAGTCAGCCGCGCCATGGTGCAGAACCCCTTCACGCAGAGCCCGGCGAAGATCGCCGTGATCGGCCTGGGCTATGTCGGCCTGCCGCTGGCCGTGGCCTTCGCCGCCGAACACGACGTCGTGGGCTTCGATATCGGGACGGCGCGGATCGCCGAGCTGTCCCGCGGCGAGGACCGCACGCTGGAAGTCTCGCCCGAAGCGCTGAAGGCGGCCGCGCGCCTGACGTTCAGCGCCGACGCCGCGGCGCTCAAGGGCTGCAACGTCTTCATCGTGACCGTCCCGACGCCGATCGACGAGCACAAGCGCCCGGACCTGTCGGCCCTCATGGCGGCGAGCCGGACGGTCGGAGGCGCCATCGGCAAGGGCGGCGTCGTGATCTACGAATCGACCGTCTACCCGGGCGCCACGGAAGAGGATTGCGTCCCGCTGGTGGCCCAGATTTCGGGCCTTACGTTCAACCGCGACTTCTTTGCCGGCTACAGCCCGGAGCGGGCAAACCCCGGCGACCCGCACCACCGGCTGGCCGACATCGTGAAGGTGACCGCGGGGTCGACGCCGGCGGCGGGTGATTTCGTCGACGACCTCTACGCCTCCGTGGTGAGGGCGGGGACCTATCGGGCCAGCTCGATCCGCGTCGCTGAGGCGGCAAAGGTGATCGAGAACACCCAGCGCGACCTGAACATTGCCCTGGTCAACGAGTTCGCCCTCATCTTCCACCGGCTGGGCGTGGACACCCAGGAGGTGCTGGCGGCCGCGGCGACCAAGTGGAACTTCCTGAACTTCCGCCCCGGCCTGGTCGGGGGGCACTGCATCGGGGTCGATCCCTACTACCTGACCCACAAGGCCGAGAGCGTCGGCTACCGGCCGGAGGTGATCCTGGCGGGGCGCCGGATAAACGACGGCATGGGCGGATACGTGGCCCGTGAGCTAATCAAGGAGATCATCCGGCGCGGGGTGACCGTGAAGAGGGCTCGTGTCCTGGTGTTGGGCCTGGCGTTCAAGGAGAACACGCCGGACCTGCGCAACACCCGGGTGATCGACATCGTCCGGGAGCTCGCTGACTACGGGGTGTCGGTGGATGTCTGCGATCCCTGGATCGACGCTGGCGAGGCGCGCCATGAGTACGGTCTCGAGCTCGTCGACGAGCCCGCGGAGGGCGCCTACGACGGAATCGTCGTGGCTGTGCCGCATCGCCAGTTCGCCGGGATGGGGGCCGCGCGGATCCGGGCCTTCGGGCGCCCGGACGCCGTCATCTTCGATGTGAAGGCGATGCTGGCGAAGGACGAGTCCGACCTGCGTCTCTAGGCCGGCGCCCGTTTCGCGGGCAGGGCGCTTCTTTCTGCGGCGCCTGTCACCGAACCGCCGTTTCGAACAGCTAGACCGTTCCAACGCCGCGCGGGGCGGGCCACGGTGGCCTTGCCCTTCGGGGCGTTTCCTCCCTGAACTCGCCGCGCCCCACAAAGGCGCGGCTTTTTCTTTGCGCCGGATGGCGGGCCACGAGAAAGGCCGCCGGGGCGAACCCCGGCGGCCTTCCCGTTATGCAGCGTCCTAGAAGGTGTAGGTGATCTTGCCGTAGTAGTAGCCGCCGTTGATCCCGAAGGACGAGAACGTCGGGTACTGGGTCACGTAGCCGTTGGCGTTGCCGGTCAGGAACGTGTTCCGGTAGTCGGGATTCAGCTTGTCAGGATATTTGTTGAACAGGTTGTTCGCGCCGATCGTCAGCTTCACGGGATCGATGATCTTGTAGCTGATCTCGAGGTCCGTGATGAACGTCGCGTCGATCTTGTTCTTGAAGCAGGTGGGCGAGGTGGCCCCTGTCGCGAGCGAGCACCCGGTGCGGCTGTCGTACCGCGAGGCCGGCCCGTAAAGGGTTTCCTTCAGGTTCACCGAAAGCTTGTCCCAGGTCCAGAAGGCGCCCAGCACGAAGCGGTACTTCGGCGCCGTGGTCTCGAGGTTGCCGATCGAGGTGAGGTCGAACAGGGACGCGCCCGCCAGTTGGGCGGGCGGCGTCGCGATCTTGGTGACCTCGGTGTCGGTGTAGTTGCCGGTGAAGGACCACTGAATGCTGCCCCACGCGTCGAGGTCCGTGCTGGTGGTGAGCACAAGCTCGGCGCCGCGCGTGCGCGTGTTCAGGCCATTGGTGAAGATGTTGATGCCGGTCTGGGTGACGGTGGGATCCAGCACGTTGCCGTTGGCGATGATCGCATCCCGCACCGCCGGGATGTTCACGTCGCCGCCCGAGCCGAACAGGGCGCCGGAGCCCACGACGCGGTCCTTGATGGTGATCTGGTAGAGGTCGAGCGTGGCGGTGATGCCGTAGCCTGGGTGCGCCACGAAGCCGACGCTGAAGTTGCGCGACTTTTCCGGATCCAGGCCGTTGACGCCGACCAGGGCCGCCGCAGCCGAGTTCGGCGGCAGTTGCACGAAGGCCGACGTCGGGGAGACGTTGGTGGCCGAATAGTAGCTTTCCGCCAGGGTCGGGGCGCGGAAGCCGGTGCTGGCCGTGCCGCGAATGGCGAACTGTTCGTTGAAGTCGTAGCGGCCGGTGGCCTTCACGATGAAGGTGTCGCCGAAATCGCTGAAGTGCTCGTAGCGGGCGGCTAGGTCGAGCTTCAGGGGCTCGGTCGGATTGAGCGCCACGTTGCCATAGAAGGCGTAGCTCTTGCGGTCGTGCTTGCCGGCGTCGGTGAACTGGAAGCCGGGATAGGACTGCGAGCCTTCCTTGTAGCGCGAGCCCGCGTCGCCCGGTTTGATCTCGTAGGTCTCCTTCCGATACTCGGCGCCAAACGCCGCGTTCATCGGGCCGGCCATGCCCACGTCGAACTCCTTGGAGAAGTCGGCCTGGGTGGTCCACTGGGTGAAGATGAAGGCGCCGGCGTAGAAGTCGGTCGGTGACTGGCCGGGGGTCGTGGCCGTCGAGGTGTCGATGTAGAGGGACCGGTTGATGGAGTCCTTTACATAGATCGACACGTCGTCCTTGCCGTAGGTGGAGGCGAGGTCGAAGTTCCAACCCCCGGCCATCTGGCCCTTCAGGCCCAGGGTGGCGGAGTAGTCGGTCTCATAGATCACTTCGCGAGGGCTGAAACCGAAGGGCCTTGCAACCGTCCCGTCCCGGCCCACCACAAGGTTGGGCACGCGATAGTTCTCATAGGCCGAGGCATACTTGTCGCCGTAGGTGCCGAAGCTGTACAGCTCGAGCTCACCCAGCTCGAGGCCGAAATTGTACGCGCCGATGTTCAGCCGGTACTCCGCATCGCCGGCGATGCGGTTCATGTACGGGAAGTCCGGATGGTTCGCGAGCTGCGGGTAGCGCGACAGGCGCGACGAGGAGTTGACGTTGAACGTGGTGTTCAGGACCCGCGGGTCCACATCGCCGCGGAAGCTGTAGTCGTGGTAGCGCGTCTGGTAGGTCAGGTTGAGGTAGGAGTTCGGCACCGGTTGGAACCCGACGTTCAGCGTCAGGTCCGCCGTCTCCCCGCCACCGCTCATGTACTTGCCGGCGCTGGCCGTGGCCGACCCGCCTTCGCTCGCATCCTTCAGGATGATGTTGATGACGCCGGCGATGGCGTCGGAGCCATACTGGGCCGCGGCGCCCTCCTGCAGCACCTCGATGTGGCTCACGGAGCCCAGGCTGACGAAGTTCAGGTCGGCCGCCGCGCCGCCCTGGAATGGGCCCCCCAGCACGGCCAGGTTGGCGGTGCCATGCCGCCGCTTGCCGTTGACCAGCACCAGGGCGTGGTTGGGCGACAGGCCGCGCAGCTTGGCCGACAGCGTCAGGTTGGCGGTGTCGCCGCCGAAGGCCTGGGCGTTGAACGACGGGACGTTCTGGGCGATCGCCTGGATCAGGTCGGTCTGCCCGACGCGCGAGAGTGCGGTCGAATCCAGCACCGTGATGGGCGCCGGGCTGTCGACGGCGCGCAGGCCCGTCGTGCGGGTACCCGTTACGATGACCGTTTCGATTTCGGCCGCGTCGGCTGCTTCCGCGGCCTGGACAGCGCCCGCCATGGCGACGCCCAGGACCAGGGCGCTCGCGCCCGCAAACATTCTCTTCATTATGGACCCCCTCGTTTTCGATGTGGGCCCTTCTCGGCGTCATCCCCTCGTGACGGCTGCCTTTGAGCATCGGCGCCGCCTGATAGTGGAGGAGCACCGCGTGCTGGGTCTCATGAGTCAATAAGACCCGGCCTGAGCCTTGAGCATGCTTTTGTTGCTTGATGAAAATATTTGCGGTCGCGCCCTTCGATGAAGCACGATTACTAGAACTGACAATTATGCAGAATCGGCGACCTGTGCGAATTCTGTTGTCGCAAAACTGACGTGAGAGTCAGTTGATGAATTCTCACGCGGACATTGCCTTCTGCGCCGACAATTGCGCCGAAACTGCCCGAATCCTGATCGTCCGTATTGTCAGCCAGGGCGCCGCCGAGGCGTCTGAGGCCGCCCGTCCGGTGCGGCGGGTCGGTGCGTCGCGGAGCGGGTCATGGGTGTCAGCCGTCGGAGTTTCTTGCACAGGCTCGGGGCAGTCGGCGGCTACGGGGCCGCCTATTCCGCCATGGTCAGCCTGGGCCTGATGGCGACGCCGGCGAAGGCCGGGCCGCTGCAGCTGCCCGCGAACCTGGGCGCCGGCAAGAGCGTGGTCGTGCTGGGGGCGGGGATCGCGGGCCTCACGGCGGCCTATGAGCTGGAGCGGGCCGGGTTCGCCGTAACGGTCCTAGAAGCCCGCGAGCGGGTCGGCGGTCGCAACTGGACGCTCCGCAACGGCTCCAAAGTCGAAATGGTCGGCGAGGCGACCCAGACCGTCTCCTTCTCCGACGGGCTTTACATGAACGCCGGGCCTGCCCGGATCCCCAGTCACCACGAGGGCGTGCTCGGCTATTGCGCCAAGCTGGGCGTGCCGCTGGAGGTGGAGATCAATTCCAGCCGCAGCGCCTATTTCTGGTCCGCGGGCTCGAACGGCGGCAAGCCGATCCAGATGCGCCAGGGTGTCAACGACACCCGCGGCTATATCTCGGAACTGCTGGCCAAGGCCCTGAACAAGGGCGCGCTCGACCAGGACCTGACGGCTGAGGACAAGCAGAGGCTGCTGCCGTTCCTGAAGGCCTACGGCGATCTGGACGGCGGGATGGCCTTCAAGGGTACGGAGCGGTCGGGCTTCGCCCAACTTCCCGGCGCGGCCTCGCAGTTCGGCAAGGGCAGAGATCCGGTGCCGCTGAAGGAGCTGCTGGCCAACGACCAGCTGTGGTCGACCCTGTTCGAGGACATGGTCTACATGCAGGCGACCATGTTCCAGCCCGTGGGTGGCATGGACCAGATCGCTACCGGCTTCCAGCGGGCGATCCGCAGTCCGCTGATCCTGAACGCCGAGGTGCTGCAGATCCGCCAGACGGCGGCGGGCGTCGCCGTGGCCTGGCGTGATCGGTCAGGCGGTCCGAACCAGGTGGCGCAGGCCGACTTCGCCGTGGTCACCATCCCGCTGAACATCCTGAGCCGGATCGACAACAACTTCGACAAGCCGGTGAAGGCCGCCATCGCAGCGGTTCCTTACGACTATTCGAACAAGATCGGCTTCGATGCGCCGCGCTTCTGGGAGAAACAGCAGATCTTCGGCGGCATCTCGTTCGTGGGCGGGGACACCGGGCTGGTCTGGTATCCGTCGAACGGGCTGCATACGGCCCGCGGCATGCTGTTGGCCTGCTACGGCTCGGGCCCGAACGCCAAGGGGTTCGCCGCGCGGCCCCTGGAGGAACAGGTGGCCATCGCGCGGGGCGTGGTCGGGCGGCTGCACCCGGGGCACGAGGGCGAGCTTTCCAACCCGGTGGTGGTGAACTGGAGCAAGATCCCGTTCAACCTGGGTCCCTGGCCCGCGTGGAATGGCGTCGGCGGCCAGGAAGGCCACCTGGACGATCCCGCCTACCGACTGCTGAACGAACCGCACGGCCGCGTCTATTTCTCAGGCGCCCACCTGTCTCAGATGCCCGGCTGGCAAGAAGGGGCGGTGCTTTCGGCGCAACGGACGCTAGGCCTGATCGCGACCCGCGTGTCACAGTCGGTCGCGGAACGCCGCACCGACCGGCCCGCGGCCTGAAGCTTTTTTCCGAGGGGAGAACCATGCGCAAGATTCTGCTGTCCGCCGCCCTGCTCACGCTCGCGGCGGGGGCCGCCCACGCCCAGAACGTCCACATCAACCCGTCGAACGGCTTCATCTCCAGCGCGGTCAAGGTGCCGGCCGGTTCGGACATGCTGTACGTGAGCGGGATCACCCCCGACGTCGTTCCCGGCGCGCCCGCGGCCACGCCCTTCGGCGACACCAAGACCCAGGTGATCAGCATCCTGACCAAGATCCAGGGGATCATGAAGGCCCAGGGCTATGAGCTGGGCGACACCGTGATGATGCGGGTGCTGCTGGTCGGCGACCCTGCCAAGGGCGGCGGCATGGACTTCGCCGGCATGATGGAAGGCTACAACCAGTTCTATGGGCCGCTGAAGACCAAGCCCGCGCGCATCACCTCCCAGGTCGCCGGCCTCGTGCGACCCGGGATGTATGCGGAGATCGAAGTGCAGGCGGCCAAGCCGGCCGCCAAGTAGGGTCTAGCGATCGCCGGCGGGGGCGGCGCGCTCGCGGAGCGCGGCGCTCACCGCCGGCGCGTCGAGCGCCGACAAGGCCTCGCCCATGGCATCGCGGTAGCAGGTCGAACGGCGGACCGCCTCCTGGTGGTCGCGGACGCTGAACGAGGAGGCGCCGCAGGCGCGTACGGCCGCGCGATCCAGGCGCCCCGCCATGGCCACGGCGCCCGCCGCGGTGGAAAGGTCGAGCCCGGCGGGGGACACGGCGATCGAAGTGGTCGCCAGCGGCCCCGCGGCGGCAGAGGTGGCGAAGGCGAAGGCGGCGAGCGCCGAGGCGACCAGAAGCTTCATGGGGTACTCCTTCCTGCGGGCCGGTCGTTCGCCGGCCCTTGATCTCGTTGGGTCCTACCTAGTGCGCGCCGATGAGGCGTGAAACCCAGGGGTCAGCTCATTTCACAGGCAAGTGAGCGGAAACAGCGCCAGTTGCGCGATCAGGTGGTCACATGCCCCGTTCACAGGCTCCGGGCGTTCCTGGCTGGTGGAGTGGAGCCAGCACGACCACGAGCGGGTAATGGTCCGATCCCAGCCAAGGGCCCCGCTCGACGCTCACGGTCGCCCAGCCGGGGCCCGCGTACACATGATCGATCGGCAATGCGGGAACGGGCCAGGGGGTGCCCAACAGGCTCGCCGGATAAGTGGCGATAGACCGGTCGCGGCGCGTTAGACCGAGCTCGCTGTCGAGCCCCCTCAGGCTTCCGGACCATGGTGTAGAGTTGAAATCTCCCGTCAGAATCATGCGCTCGCGGGGAAGTCTCGCAACCACCGACTTAAGATCTCGAACTTGCGACGCATAGGTTGCGCTTGTTGGCCAGCTCAGATGTGTCGTCACGATCTCAATAGGTCCCCCAGGCGAGGGGTAGCTTGCGTTCGCATAATTCAGTTCAGACTGCGGAGGGAGAGGCGGGCGACGCATGATGATGTAACGGTGTCGCGTGAAGATCATTAGGCTGCCTTTGCGGCCAGCAACATTCCAGCCAGTGCGAGCCAACAAAGTATCGCGTAGATCGCTCCGTGCTTCCGAGATCGTAACGACATCCGGATCTTGGTCGATCAACCAGCTCACGACCCGGCTCAGCTCGCTATTTGTCCTCTGGCTGTTGAATTGGACGATCTTGATCTGGCCACATGCCCCGTTTGGGGCCATCGAGCCTGTAGAGCGCAGAAACTCATTCGCCATGAGGTTGCCTGCGCCTAGGACAGCCGCGAGGGCGGAGACCAACAGCATGGCTCGCCCTGGCTTTTTGAGCAGGGCGTGAACGGCCGCCGCGATCCCAATCACGAGATAACCTGGCGCGAAGTGGGCCAGTATATCGAGTCGCGCGTCATACGACCCAAGCGCTGAGGCCACCGCGGCGGCTGCTGAGAGCATCGCGGCGAACTGGAGGGCGCTTCGAAGACTCAGCGTACGGCTCTGCATCGATGACGGGTCGTCTCGGATATCACCCGAGCGCTATGACGCGCCATTGTTAGTATCGAAGGGGGTCCCAACCCCTGAAGGAACGCACGGTTATGCTAGGTAGAGGGAACGTGTCGGGCGAGCTTTGCGGGATGGATCGACGCAGACTGATCACCCTGGGCGCGGCCGGCCTGACGCTGGCGGCGGTTCCTTTCTCCTCCGGCGCCGCGGACCTGCCCGCGCGGCTGCCGGACGCGCCGCCGCCGATCGGGCGGGCGGAACGTGAGGCGCGGATCGCCAAGGCGCAGCGGCTGATGCGGGAGCAGGGGGTCTCGGCCCTGCTGATCGAGCCGGGGTCGAGCCTGATCTACTTCACCGGCGTCCACTGGAGCCGCAGCGAGCGGCTGACCTGTGCGCTGATCCCGGCGGACGGGGAGATCGGGGTGGTGACGCCCTTCTTCGAGGAGCCGTCGGTCCGGGAGAGTCTGGGCGTTCCGGCCGAGGTGCGGACCTGGCAGGAGCATGAGGATCCGCTGGCGCTGGTCGCCGGCTGGCTGCGGGACCGGAAGCTGGGGTCGGGCGTCGTCGCGATCGAGGAGACCAACCGGTACTTCATCGTCGATGGGCTGAAGCGGAACCTGCCGACGGCGACGCTGCGGAACGGGGCGCCGGTGGTTCGGGGCTGCCGGATGATCAAGTCGCCGGCCGAGATCGCCCTTATGCAGCACGCTTCGAACATCACCATGGCGGCCTATCGTCATACGGTTCCGAAGATCGAGGCCGGGATGCGGCCGGGGGACATCGGAAGGTTGATGAACCAGGCCACCGCATCCCTAGGTGGCGATCCGGAGTTCGCCCTCGTGCTGTTGGGCGAGGCGGCGGCCTATCCGCACGGGTCCGGCAAGCCGCAGTCGGTGAAGGCCGGGGAGGTGGTGCTGATGGACTGCGGCTGCACCGTCGAGGGCTATCAGTCCGACATATCGCGAACCTTCGTGTTCGGGGAGCCGACGGCGAAGCAGCGCAAGGTCTGGGGCGAGGTGCGGCGGGGCCAGCAGATCGCCTTCGAGGCGGCCCGGCTGGGCGCCAGCGCCGGAAGCGTCGATGACGCGGCGCGGAGCTACTACGTCAGCCTCGGCTATGGACCGGACTACAAGCTGCCGGGCCTGTCGCATCGCACGGGGCACGGGATCGGCCTGGACGGGCACGAGCCGGTCAACCTGGTCCGCGGCGAGACGACGAAGCTGGCGCCCGGCATGTGCTTCTCGGACGAGCCCGGGATCTACATCCCCGGCGAGTTCGGCGTCCGGCTGGAAGACTGCTTCCACATGACCGAGCAGGGGCCCAAGTGGTTCTCGCAGCCCTCGGAGTCGATCGATAAGCCGGTCTAGTCTCTAGACGCCGTAGTACTCGCGGTACCAGTCCACGAAGCGGCCGACGCCTTCCTCGATGGTGGTGCTGGGCGCGTAGTCCAGCACGGCGCGGGTCTCGGCGGTGTCGGCCTCGGTGCGGGCCACGTCCCCGGCCTGCATGGGCATCAGGTTCAGGTCGGCCTTCCGGCCCAGCTTCTCTTCCAGGACCTGGATGTAGCGCATCAGCTCGACCCGGCGGCTGGCGCCCAGGTTGAGCACGCGCCAGGGCGCGGCGCTGGTGGCCGGATCCGGACGCTCGCTATCCCAGGCGGGGTTGGCCGCCGGCGGCCGGTCGAGCGCGGCGACCAGGCCGTCCACGATGTCGTCCACGTAGGTGAAGTCGCGCTGCATGCGGCCCTCGCCGTACACGTCGATGGGCTGGCCCTTCAGGATCGCGTCGGTGAACTTGAACAGCGCCATGTCCGGGCGGCCCCAGGGCCCATACACCGTGAAGAAGCGGAAGCCGGTCGAGGGGATGCCGAACAGGTGGGCGTAGGAATGCGCCATGGCCTCGTTGGCCAGCTTGCTGGCGGCGTAGAGCGTGATCGGGTGCGTCGCCGCGTCGTGGACGTTGAACGGCAGGTTGTTGTGGTTGCCGTAGACCGAGCTGGTGGAGGCGAAGACCAGGTGCTTGGGCTGGACCGCCCGGCAGCCTTCCAGGATGTTGAGGAAGCCCACGACGTTGGAGTCCACGTAGGTCTCCGGGCTCTCCAGGCTGTAGCGGACGCCGGCCTGGGCCGCGAGGTTGACGACGTGGTCGGGGCGGACCTCGGCGAAGAGGGCGGGCACGCCTTCGCGATCGGCCAGGTCCAGCTTGGCGTGGCGATAGCCGCGGTGCGATTCCAGGATCGCCAGCCGCGCCGCCTTGAGCTTCGGGTCGTAGTAGGCGTTGAGGCTGTCGAGGCCCACCACCGTCTCGCCGCGCTCGAGCAGCCGGCGGCTAAGATGGAAGCCGATGAAGCCGGCCGAGCCGGTGACCAGGATCGTCAAGACGTCGCCTCGCTGCCTGCGCCGATGCGCAAGCGTGCCTAGCGGCCGCCGGGTTGCAAGGGTCTTAAGGGTGTGCAGCCAGACGATCGGCCACCGAATTGATCGCCGCTCCTCCTCTCCCACGCTTCGCTTCGGTCGGGGGAGAGGCGTTGTCGTCCACGCCCCACCCGGCCCGGCGTTGCGAAGGTCCGCACCGCGTCGCGGCGGCGTCGACGTCAGCCTAGGCGAACGCGCGCCGGCGCGAGCGAAGGGCCGCACCGGCGCCGCCGAAGCCCAGGATCATCAGCGCCCATGTGGTCGGTTCCGGCACCGCGGTGGTGACGCCGGTCGTGTAGGTCAGGTCGTCCATCACCCAGTTGCCGGCGTTGCCGGAGAGCCGAACCTCGTCGATCAGGCCGTCGTAGCCGGATGCGTAGTAGGCCGCATGATCGCCCAGGTTGAAGTGGCCGGCTGAACCCACCTTCGCGCCGTCGCGATAGAAGTCGTAGGCGACATGGGTCCGGCCGGCAAAGAACGCCCCATCGAAGCGAACCAGTTCGTTGAAGCGGAAGCTAAGGGTGGCCTCGAGACCCGGCCGATATTTCTGATAGTTCGCATAGACGGTGGTCAGTCCCGAGGCCGGCGGGAAACCGGTCGCCGGCGTATCGTAGTGGCTGAAGTCGTCACCGAAGATCACCCCGCCGTATTCCGTCGGCACCAGGCCGGTCCCGGTCAGGTCGTCGAAGTTCAGGACGATGGTGGTGGCGGCGGCGGCGGCGGAGGCCCCCAGCGAGAGCGCGAGACCCGCGGCGGCCGCAAGAATGGAGTTTCGGTGCATGGGACACCCCTTGTTCTTTGACATTCAGTCTCGCGGGTTAGCAGGGCGGTCGCTCCCGGCGATGCGCCGCGCGACGAACGCTCCGATCGGTCGACGAATGCCGGACAAAGTTCGCCCGGCGCGCGAGTGAATTCAGGCTATCGACGCGGACTTGCGCATCTCCCACCGGAGCAAGATCTTCCGGCGCCGGCGCCGCCGCTCGCCATTCGAGGTCAGTCGCGAGGGGGAAGCGCCTCGGTACAGGGGATCTGCTCGGTCGTCTTCGCGACGATCCTCCAGCCTGAGGCGAGGCGCATCAAAAGAAGCTGGTCCTGGTAGCACCTGGTCGCCATGCGCAGGCGCCCTGTCACGGAGGCAAGCTGATCCGTCGGATTCTCGATACGCTGGACATCAAACCGTACCGTCGGATCTGGCCCATCGACCCATGTGGGCAGCGCCGCCGAGAAGGACTGTCGCCGCAGGCGACCGTTCTCGTCCCGGGAGAAGAAGCTGCCGTCGGGCGCGAAGGCGCTGTTGAGTGTGTCGAGACTGGCGGACTTCAGTCCCTCGGCGTAGGCGGCGGCGAGGCGGCTCGCGGCGCTTGCTCCGGTGTCGGACGACGGGGCCGCGGACGTGAGGGCCGCCGCAAGCGCAAGTTCGGCAATCATCCTCAACGCCCCTGTCTCGCGTCGCTGGCCGCGACGTTCGGTTCTCCAGCCTTCTACAGCCACACACCGGCTTCTCTGGAGACCTCAAGGGCAACCAGGTGTTGCTCTCAGTGAAGCGGCTCGGAGTCAGCGTTGCCACAAGCTGACGTTGGCATCGTGCCGGGAAGCAGACGTTCACGGCCTAGGCTGGTCACCCAACGCGCACATCAACTTGCATGCTCTTCCTGAAGCTCCGACGGGAGCGTGTCAGCACCACCCCTCCAGCGGGATCATCGCGAGGAGAGCGGCCTGGTTTTCCTCGTCGACCTCGCGCGTCGGCTGGGCACGTTACCGGGCGGCGCCTGCGGGCGCGGCTGTGTCGTGATCTCAGGATCCCCGCGTCGTCGGCGGGGTCATTTCAAAGCGCCACCGACGCGCGCGGCGCCGACGCATCGCAGCGCCCGCCGTCCCGAAGCCCACGATCATCATCGTCCAGGTGGCGGGTTCAGGCACCGGGGCGACACCCAGCGGCTGGCTGGAGCCGACGAGGCCGATGTCCTGCGGACCGCCGGCGAAGCTGCCACGGACATAAGACACGCCGTTGCCGGCCGGCAGTCGGTCGATGGACTGACCATAGCCCCAGATGAGGTTCGTGGCCCCCGACGGCCCTTGGGTCACCGTGGCGTCCACGAAGCCCGGGGCAGTGAACCACGTGGACCCTGCCGCCAAGCCGTAGTCGGCAAAGAAGGGGTTCCAGGCCGCCGCTTCACCGGCCGCGCTGCCGTACCAGCCTCCGCCGAGCGAGACGTAGGCGTCGCCTCCGGCCGAGACGTAGGCGTCGAGGTCCGCGAACTGGCCGCCCGTCAGTCCCTGCCCGAAGTGGAACACAGCATCATAGCCGCTGGCGATGGCGAGGCTGAAGGTCGCCGAAGTCTCCACGGTCTTACCCAGCGACGTGAGCTGTGAGGTAAGTTGGGTCAACTGGCCGGTCGGCACATTCCCGTTGCCGGTGAGCAGCAGGTAGTTCGATCCCCCGAACGTCGTGGCGAGATCCTGGACGAAGGCCGTAGTTCCGGCCTGGTAGGGCGCGCCATAGGCGAAGTCGGACAACGTCCATTCGTCGCCCGAAGCGACCAGGACGCCTGCGCTCGCGGCAGAGGCCGCTCCCAGGGCCAGCGACCCAACTAATCCTGACAGCAGAACCCCAAACGCTCGCATCGCTACGCCCCCAACTGTCACACAAAAGATCAAGACGCGCAGGGTGGTGGACGGGGCCAGCGGCGGCATCCCCCGATTGGGGGCTCCGGCCACGAGAGACGGCCACCGGAGCCACCGTGGAATCATGGGCGCATAGGTTGTTCGTACTATTTACGCCTCCAACCGCCGCAGTGTTCAATCGCGCCTCGGCGCCTGGCTCACAGGGGCGGGCATGTGATCGCTGGGGATGGGTATATGTTCGGAAGGTCCTTAGGCCTCGTTGTGGCTTGCAGCGTGTTCGGCGGCGCACTTGCGGTCGGGACGCCAGCCGACGCGGCGTCCTTCACGGTTCGCACGACAGCCGAAACGAGAGGGCAGAACACCAGCTCAACGCGGGATGAGAAATCGTCCGGTACGAGCGCCTCTCCCGTGACCCTGCTCTCTACCAGCTCCTTCGCCGACGAGGCTGTCAGCCAGTCGAGCGGCTATGCGTTCGCCAGTGCCGGGGTGGGGGCCTTGAAAGGCTATTCGACGGCAAGCGCGGTCGTGTACCCGACCCTGGAATCGCGCGGCGCCATCGGCAGCGGGGATACTAGGGCGGAATATCGCGACAGCTTCTTTCTGTCGGCCCCAGGTGTCGCAGCCGGCACGGTCGGCGTAATGACCGCCGACGTGCTGCTCGACGGGTTTCTGAGCGGCGGCCTGGTGGGCTCCCAATTCGCCCGGGGCGAGGCCCGGTGGGCGGCGCAGGTCTTCGTGAACGACTCCTTCGCGTTCTACAATCGACAGCTGTACGGCGACGTTGTCGGAGGCGGCTCCGAAACGGGCGATGTAGCCGCTCTTCAGATGCCAACCTTCCAAGTGGTCTTCGGCCAGATGAATGAGATCGTCATGAGCCTGCAGACCGTGGCGGGCGCCAGCGCATTGGTCAATTTCGCTGGTAGTACGGAGACCCGTTCCGCAGCGTTCACCAGCGATTTCGGCAGCACCCTCACTTGGGAGGGAATTCGCAACCTGACCGTGGACGGTCGGGCGGTGACGGATTTCACGGCGATCAGCGGCGACACCGGGTTCGACTTCAGGCGCGGCTTCGGGGCTGTCGCCCCCGTTCCCGAACCTGCGACCTGGGCCATCATGGTCCTGGGTTTCGGATTCATCGGAGCGTGCATACGTCGGGCGCGCTTTGCCCTCGCCTGACGGCTAACCGCATTCGTGTTTGCGCCCCGCGAGCTGGCCCATTCACACGCCTGAGCACCCTGCGCCGAGCGCTCTATTGGAGGTCGGCCCTGCGCCATGTCTGGACGGCTCCCCGTTGGCAAGGTTGATCTGAGAG